>ENA-OQCQ01000111-OQCQ01000111.1-human-gut-metagenome-genome-assembly--contig:-NODE-111-length-10029-cov-1.497172_pt1 | contig 10029 bp, 9 predicted proteins | sample MGYA00242761_ERZ504585 | MGnify/ENA primary metagenome ERZ504585 (study PRJEB26092, sample SAMD00036343) | human gut metagenome | host: Homo sapiens | study: EMG produced TPA metagenomics assembly of... | reverse complement strand
TTAAAAAATTTATCAAAAATTGAATAATTATGGCGTTTTTCGTCGGCTATTTAATAGGCAGGTAAATTTTGCCAGTGTACTTTGACAACCTCATACCAGCATTACAGGTACGTTCCCGTAAGTAGAAGCGTGGCAGGAAGACGCGAGGACAGATGAAAAGGGCATGGAAGAAATTAGACCAGAAAGTGAGAGGCAGAGTTCTTTTGTGGCGTTTTCGTTTCGAGCGAATCATCTTTAACTGAAACAGGACCGTGGCGGTCTTTTGCGAGGATCACTTACGAGGGGATAATGATACATAGGAACTGCCAGTGAGCAGAGGATGGACTTTGGGTTGTAATCAGCAAGACTTTTAGAAAATCCGTGAGCGGTGCAATGCCAAGCATCCGCCTGTAATGTTCCCGTAAGGCAATGGGGGAGTCGAGGACAAATACAACGCCAAAAATCAAAAGTATAAGAAATCAAGGAAGAATGTGTCGTTGATATCAGATACATACGGCTGTAGGGAGAAATCCTTTACAGCCGTATTGATGTGATATCAGCACGCATATCAGGTAACAAATTATGTATTACACAAGAGAATATCTCAATAGAGCGCATCGAGAAATTGATACTATTTTCCGAGTGCTGTTCCCGGAACATGGAATGGCAGTAAGGGAAGAACAGATTATGTTATGCCACAAAATGCTGGATAACCTGCTGGGAAGAAACATAGCACTGTGTGACGCGGGTGTCGGTATCGGCAAGACGTATGCCTATCTGGTGGCCTGTGTTCTGATGAGAAAATATTCCCTCCTTGCAGAAGGATGTTCCCCTTATGAGCAGCGTCCGGTCGTGATATCCACTTCCAGCATTGCACTCCAGAAAGCAATTCTTACAGAATATATCCCTTTTCTCTCCCGGATTCTTCAGGAGAACGGGACGATTCAGGCCCCTATTAAAGCTGTGATACGAAAAGGGAAAGAGCATTTTGTCTGCGATGAGAGGTTGGAGCACCGAATCGTTGCAATCGAAGAAAAAAACAAAAATGCGTTGCAGAAAGAAGCTCTGCTGTCGTTGAAAGAACATTATGATATGGACGAAGTGTCCAACTTAAGTGGGTTTGACAGAAGGATGGTGAGTGTACCGAAGTTCTGTTCGGGAGACTGCCCGAAAAGAGGCTCATGCAGGTATCAGCAGTATCTGGAGCGTTCCAGAGATCATGAAATGTTCATTCAGATCTGTAATCACAATTATCTGCTGGCTGATGGTTATCACAGGCTGCAGGATTACCGCCCGTTATTAAAAGACTACCGAGCATTGATTGTCGATGAAGCACATAAGCTGCCGGATGCGGCAAAGCAGATGTTTGGGAAGAGCCTCTGTTATGACGATATCCGAGAAATCTGCTTTTATCTTGGGAATGAGTACCAAGGCCCGGAGATAAGAAAACTGTCCGGGACGATCCGGATGGTGCTGGACATCATAGGAGAAAACCACAGAACCAGATATGGGATAAAAGAAGAATTCCACATGACAGAAGAGTGTGCAATGTATTTATATGAGGGGATACAGACCATGAATAAGATCATAGAAAAATTAGAAAAGAAGATTCCAAAGTGGATCAGAAACAAGCTGGAAGAAACCAAAAGTGTGCTGGAATGCTTTTTCCATCAGGATAAGAAGTATGTGCTGCATCTGAAGCAGGACCATGACCACCGGATTATATTGTGTGCATCCAGCAGACGGATTCCACAGTATCTGGACCAGATGTTATGGAGCAGAGGAATGGGAGCGATTCTGACAAGCGGAACTTTAAAAACCGGACAGGGATTTTCCCACATTCGGAAAATGACAGGATTACAGAGAGTGCGGAGAGTCCGGGAATATGTGGCAGACTCCCCGTTTGAATATCAGAAGAACTGTCTGTTATATCTGCCAAAGAATTTGAAGACATGCAGAAGAGAAAGTCAGGAAGAGGCAGAGATGATAGCAGGCCATATCCATTCACTGATCTGTTCGACTTACGGGCATACGCTAGTGCTGTTTACATCTTATCATTTGATGGGAAACGTTTACCAGATGTTAAGGGATGAAATTCCGTTCCCGATGATAGAGGTGTGGAGACATTCACCGGAAGAGATCACAAGATTTAAACAGATGGACAATGCTGTCCTTTTTGCAGCCGGCTCCTGTTGGGAAGGAGTAGACTTCCCTGGAGATATGGTATCTTCGCTGATTATAGTAAAACTGCCCTTTGCTGTTCCTGATCCCATCAGTGAAGCACAGAAGAAGGAATATGCCAGCCTGAAAGATTATATTCAGGCAGTGATTGTTCCAGACATGCAGAAAAAACTAAGACAGGGATTCGGACGTGCTCTCCGCACCGAGACAGATACTTGTGTCGTGTCCATTTTAGACGAGCGTGCAGGAGAAGGTGGCAGGTATCATGAGGAAGTAATGTGTGCGCTTCCGAGCTGCAAGATGGCAAAAGATATCAAGGATGTCCAGCACTTTATTCGAAACCGGAAAGGCGTGGAATACTACCTGTAACCGTTCGTGGTTCTGCTACAGAAAAAGCAGATTTTGCACGAAAAGTTTGGTGGTATTTCAAGGGCGTTTTCGGTGGGATTGTTGGTATTGATGAATAGCTATTTCGGCATGAAGTGGGTATACTGTGTATAGCGTTAGAGGAAAGGAGGCAGCTTATGATATACAAGGTGGAAACGATAAAAGATGGAACAGAAAAATATTTTTTCATCAGAAATCTGGAAACAATGAGTATTGAAGAACTGCCAAGTAAATATCTAATGCATAAGATTAAATGTAAACGTTCACCAAATACAGTGAAACGCACAGCATTTTCAATCTGCTATTATATGAAATATATGGCAGAGAAAGAAATGGAACTCACAGAAGTCTATCAGTTAGATTATGAAAAACAGACAGAACACTTTGTGGAATTTTTTATACTGGCTTAAAGCCGGAAACCATACAGAGCAAACGGCTGGAGAAAAAGAAGTGTCCGAATGAAGGAACCTGCAACGCATACTTAAAAGATGTGTTCAGGTTCTATTTATTTATAGAGGCAGAATATGAACAGTACGGAAGTCTCAAAACCTTATCGTATAACCAGATTATAGCGGTTAATCAGGTGGGAGTAAAAAAGGTACTGCGGAATCATTCTTTTAAAGCCTATCTGAAGGAAGAGGAACATCGTGGGAGAACAGCAAAAGAAAATCAGATTATTACAATTTTACAGGCCTGTACGAACCGAAGAGATCAGCTTCTGTTACTTATGTTAGCAGAAACCGGATACAGAATTGGGGAACTACTGGGAGTAAAATATGTCAAAGATATTGATTATAGGAATCACATGATAAGGGTATGCTTCCGGGAAGATAATGAAAATGAAGCGAGAGCCAAAAATGCGGAATACAGAAGTGCCAAGATAAGTAATGATACGTTTGAATTTCTCATGGATTATCTGGCAAAATATCGGAAAATCCTGCAACATCAGGATTACCTGTTTGTGAATATCATGGGTGAGAACATTGGAAAGCCATTAAGAGTGGACAGTGTATATGATATGTTGGACCGAATGGAAAAGAAAACCGGAGTTAAAATCACACCCCACATGTTACGTCACTATTTTGCAAATATGCGAAAGCAGGCAGGATGGGAACTGGAAATGATCAGTCAGGCATTGGGGCATAAACATTTGGATACGACTATAAAGTATCTGGACTGGCTGGATGATGAACTGATAGAAGCAAGTAATGAGTTTTATGCACAACACACTGCTATTTATGGGGCGGAACGTCTGCTGGAGTAGGGAGGTGTGAGAAATACCTATATATTTATTGCAACAGGCAGAACACATAACAGAATCTGAAGTAGATATTGAGAAGAAAAAGCAGGAACTATATTCAGAAATTGATGCACTTGGAATAAAAAGCGATTCAAGAATTAACAAATTGAAAAAGTTCTTGGCAGATAGAAAAATCTGGCATCTGGAAGAAATGGATTATCCTTTGCGAAATTCGTATGAACAATATTTAAGAGGACAGATACGATCACAAATTGTATCTTTCTATTTGAAAATATATGATACGGTAAAACAACAACATATCTATCAACAAATGCAGACGCTAAATGGAAAGCGGATATATGAATGGAAATATCAAAATAAAATTTATTTTCTGAAGTATTATCCGGAAAAGGAAATAGCTGAGACCTTTGAAACTTCTTATAAAACAAACCTATTGGTGTGGGATTTTACACAAAATTGTTCAGAAGTTTTAAAGAAACAAATTTTTTATACGTTGAGTCGTATCATTGCCAATACTTCAATGTCTAAGGCTTATAGAAATGTCAGGTTAAAATCCTTAAAACTTCTTTATGATTCTTGTGTTCAGTTAAATATTACGGATATTGGATTGCTGGAAATGGAACAAGTGGAAACTATTTTAAAGAATTTTCCCGAAACGAGTCAACGAAGTATTTTAGGTGAATGCAGAAGAGATGCGTTTATGCAGCAGGAACAGATCCAATGGGAAGCAAATGTATGGTATCTGGAACGATTACATCTTGGAAAACATCGGATAGACGAAAGTAAATCCTTAATTAGCATTTCTTTTATGGAAGTCAAGGAAATACAGAATCGAGAAATTTTACAGGCATACATGAAATATGAACTGGGAATTACTGGACAGGCAGTCAGCACGATTGTACGAAGATTTGTATGTATTAGAAATTTTATTGAACTGCTGGAACAAGAAAAGATACTGGCGATTCATGCAACTGTCGCAGAAGTAAAAAAGTATGCAGACGGCTTGCGAGAACGGGGAATACAGGCAAAGGGATTTAATGAAAGAATTTTCGGTATCGGTCATTTTTATAAATTCATGGAAGTTAAACAGTATATTACAAGAATGCCATTCCGAATTGAATATTTCCAACAAAAAGAAGTAATAGTACATCATGATCGTAGCGTTGAGGAAACAGTATATATGGAAATTTTGAAAAAATTATATCTTTTTCCAGAGCGATTACGATGTATGTTCCTACATCTGTGGTGTCTAGGATTACGGGCGAGTGAAGTGTGTACATTGAAAGGAAATGCTTATTATCAGCAGGGCGAGGATTATTGGATTCAGGTGTATCAGGTCAAAATGAAGAATTATAAAAGGATTCCAATCCCACAGGCACTTTATCAGATTATGAAAGTATACTTGAAAAAACATGAAATTCAGCCTGAAGAATTCATTTTTTAAAAACAGCAGAGGTGGTGCTTGTCTATATGGTACATTCCGAACTCAGATGATAGAAGCGTGCCGGGAAAATAAGATTGCAAATGGAGAATATTTATTTCAATCACACGATTATCGACATACAGTAGCAACTATGTTTTATGACAGTCATGTATCACTGCAAAGTATCAGGGATTATCTTGGACATACTTATGAAGAGATGACAAGACAGTATATTGATTATATGCCGCAAAGGATTGCAAAAGCAAATGATGAGTTCTTTGAAATGCAAGGAAGTAGTTTAGCATCATGGCTAAAGAAAGAGGAAAAAGATGGAAAATGATATTATATACTTCAGCGATTTCCCCAATTTACAAGAAACAGGGACACGTAAGGATAATGGAAAATTTGATTTAACGTTGCTTCCAACGCAAGAATTAAAGGAAGAGTTTCGAGGTTATATTATGTATCGCTGCAAAAACGGAACGTTTAGAGCATTGATTCAGGATCGAACAGCTTATAATCATATTGCAAAGTTTTTGAACAGCAGAATAAATCGGAGAATCAAAAGCCTTGGAGATAGAAATCCAGAAAAATGGATATCACTTTTAAAAGGCTGGATGTTAGAACAGGGAATAACTATTGTAAAAGAAAAGAAGAGTGTGTATGGTACAGTAAGCTATGGCGAAGCAGTGACGATATTATATTTCAGAAACGTACTGAAATTTTTAGGGCCAGAAGATTTACGGGATGAGATAGAAAAAGATGTTTGGGAACTAAAAAATCTGGATATTAAAATCAGATCCAATCCAATTTATAATGTAAAAACACTGGATTTCAGAAAAATATATCAGCCAGATATCAGGGAAGAATGTAAGAAAGCTGTTTATATGAATCTGCAGTATGAAGCAATAGGAACTGTACAGGGAGAATTGACAATAATGAGGATATTCTCAGAATATCTCCAAAAAGAGTATTCCAAAATAAAAAGCTGCAGTGAAATAGACAGAGAAGTGTTGGAAGAATTTTTGATACATCTGTCAACAAAAGATACTTCCCATAGTGCGAATAGTTCTTATGTAATTTCATTAAGACGACAGTTAGAGACAATCGGAAAAATTTACAGCTATGAAAGATTGGAGCATTTATTTATTAATACGGATATTCCACCGGAAGTAAATGCAGAATTTAGAGTGTATTCTGATGATGAAATGAAACGACTGAATGCGGAAATTACACAGATGGATGTACAGATTGCAAGATGTCTTCTGATACATCAGATGCTTGGAACTAGGATATCAGATACCCTTACACTGAGACCAGATTGTCTGACGAGAGAAAATGGCCAAGATATGATTGAAATATATCAAGTTAAAACTAAAAGATATAAAAAACCGATCAGTAAAGAACTTGCAAAACTGTTACAGAGTTCTATTGAATATACACAGGAAAAGTTCGGTGATACAGAATACATATTTGTTAATGAAAAAGAACCTGACCGCCCGATGCAGTATATGGCTATAAAAACAAAAGTCATGTCCATGATACAGGAAAAGCAGTTGAAAGATGATCATGGCGAATTATTCGGGTTTGGAACGCACATGTTCCGGCACTACTATGGCGTCAAACTTACAGAAATGCATCTGGATGACTGGACGATAGCGAGACTATTGGGGCATAAAAGACTGAATAATGTACAGCATTACCGGAAAATGAGCAATCAAAGAATGGCAGACGAAACCAGAGAAGTAAGACAGAGGATGAGTGACATCATATATATGAGTCTGGCAAGATGGGGTGAAGAATATGAGCAAATACGACAAGATGATTGAGGAAAATCAGAGAAAAAGTAAAGAGAAAATTGAACTGGCATTGCAAGCAATACAAGATATGCTGGCAAATAAAGAACGTATCAGCGTTCCAAAGCTGATGAAGAAAACTGGATTGTCGAGAGGATTCTTTTATAAAAATCCAACCGTCCGGGATACATTGAACCAAGCAGTAGAGCAACAGGCCGGAATGATAGATCCAAGAAGAGAAATTCTGAACATGGCGATGGAAAAACAGATTGAACTGTTGAACCAGAAGGTGGCAGCTCTGAGCAGAGAAAATAAGGAACTGAAGAGAAAGAACGAAAAGTTACAGAAGGCATTACGGAAACAGGATTTGAATTTTATTAAGAACTTATAACATTGAAAATAATAAGATGGAAGAGATGTGTGCAGACACATCTTTTCATCGTTGAGGATAAAATATATAGAATGAGAATGGGATTGTTTTATGGTATACTAAAAGTGAAATGCTAACTTTGATATGAGGTATAAAACAATATGACAGAAATACAAATTAAAAATTTAATTAAAGAATATGAAAAAGAATATATTGAGTTTATGGAAATTGAGAAATTACCACAGTATAAGATAGATTTTTTTGAAATTAATGTTGAGGAAAGCGATGCAGCAGGATTCGCTTCAGCCGCCCAAGCTTACTATAATACGAAAACAGATGAACATATATTAAGGATATGCAAAAGTTCGGAAATACCAAGGTATATTGTGTTTCATGAATTTACGCATATTTTAGATACGGAAATGTATGCAAAGCAAGATTCTTGGAAATATATGGCTTTGTCTGGTTATACAGAATATCATGCAGCACAAGTTGAATTGATGATAATGTTAGGAGCAGATAGTATACAAACTCAAGATTTTTCATTTACAGTTGATGTTGAAATAGGTAATAGTACAGTTAGGAATTACCTAAACTCAAGACATCAATTAGTAGTGAATATGATGAATAGAACAGATTTTCCAAGAGATATTGAAGCATTAAAAACAACGGTAGGTGTGCTATATAATTATTTTGGAGTGCGTTCTATATGTAAAATGTATGCGAAAGATTATACTGAAGAAGTGGATAACACAATTATTATTCAGAAACTTTCAAAAGTATTATTTGAAGAGATAAATAGCTTTATGGTTGGATGGTTTAATGAAGCACAAGTAGAGCTGAGCTTTGTGTCATATATGAAAATAATGTGGCCTATGCTTCAAAGCTATTTTGGAAAAGAATGAAAGATAGTAACAGTAAACACAGTTTTGTATACAGTTAAACCCAGTAAAATCAACGCATGAGGGGAACTGGCTACATTTTAATACCCAATCTGGTGGGGAATTGCAGCCTGGCCGGTAAACAGCTTTGTACAGCTTAATGACTTTACAGGAAAGACTGTTATTCCGTTTGCCACATCAACTTCATCAGGATTGGGAGATAGCGGTGAGCTTTTAAAGAAACAGGCAGGAACAGGTGACTGGCAGGATGGCAAAAGGTTTCCGTCTGGTGTAAGTGCAGATGAGGTTACAGGCTGGATCAATGATCTGGAACTTAATAAGTAGTTTGAATAAGTGATTTGAAGGAGAACAAAAGATGAACATGTGGGGACTTCTTATGATAATTCTTGCTGTTTTGTCAGCAGCGGGAATTTTGTATCTTGCCAGCCGTATTGGCAGATTTTTGGATTATTAAAAGGATTGCAAAAGAAAAAGAAATAATTTGCTTTCTGATCGGACTGATAATCTTAATTAGCGTTATCAGCAAGTATTTGGCTCGCATGGGGATATATGAATGCTATTGTCTGTATTCTGCATCTGCTTGTATTCTGGCTGCTTGCTGAGGGAATTTTTTACGATAATACAAAAAATAAGAAAAAAGGAATTTAAAAGATACTATGCAGGAATAACAGCCGTTGTGTTTACGGTGTGTTATCTTGGTGCAGGATGGTACTGCGCACATCATGTATGGCAGACATCATATGAAATACAGACGGATAAAAGTGTTGGAAATCTCAAAGTTGCTGTATTTTCTGATTCGCATGTTGGAGCAACATTTGATGGAGAAGGCTTCGCCGGACATATGAAGGAAATTGAGGCACAAAAGTCCGGATATCATATTGATCTTGGTGATTTCGTGGATGATGATTACATCGAAAGCGGATATGGTAAGGGCATGCCGGGCACTTGGCGAGTTAAAATGTACTTATGGTGTGTATTATACCTTTTGGAAACCATGATAAAAGGTTATTATCCATCTGATTATCGAGGTTATAGCGGTGCTGATCTTAAAGAGAATTTAGAAAAGAATAATGTCCATGTTATGGAAGATGATGTAGAACTGATAGACAACCGGTTTTATATTATCGGGAGAGCTGACAAATCTGAAGAATACGGTGCAGGAAGGAAGAACATGGAAGAACTGGTAAAAGACTTAGATCCGGATAAATTTTCTATTGTTTTAGATCACCAACCGGAAGATTATGCAAGCCAGGCAGACTCAGGAGTGGATCTGGTTCTTTCGGGTCATACGCACGGAGGACAGCTTTTCCGCTTATGACGGTAGAAAAACTTACAGGAATGACACCTGATGACAGGATTTATGGATATGAAAAGCGCGATAGTACAAATTTTATAGTGACTTCGGGTATTGCAGACTGGGCTATTAAGTTTAAAACCGGCTGTAAATCAGAATATCTGATGATCAATATTCAATGATATAATTAATAGGTAAAGCAGTCTTTCACATTTAGGATTGACTGCTTTTTCGTATTATTTGATGCTAAGCTTGAAATGAAAATTGAAAAATGGTGTAAAAAGTGGTGTAAATACTGCCAAAAATCAATTTAATAGAAAATTAATAAAGCCTGAAACCCCAGTAAAATCAGGGGCTTCAAAAATTTTATTAAAAAAATTAGCACTCGAGGGTTGACATTGCTAATAGGTGGTGGTATGTTATGTACAGATAAAAA
>ENA-OQCQ01000110-OQCQ01000110.1-human-gut-metagenome-genome-assembly--contig:-NODE-110-length-10065-cov-1.019521_pt1 | contig 10065 bp, 10 predicted proteins | sample MGYA00242761_ERZ504585 | MGnify/ENA primary metagenome ERZ504585 (study PRJEB26092, sample SAMD00036343) | human gut metagenome | host: Homo sapiens | study: EMG produced TPA metagenomics assembly of... | reverse complement strand
TGAAAGGATATTTAGATATTAAAGAAAGAAGGAAGCAAACTATCATGAATAATATAGACGATTTAGTTGAAATCTATGAGTGCCCGCTCTGTGGCGGTGCCGGGATTCTCGAGGAGGACTGCGGCAGCTCATATTATGTGACATGCCTTGAGTGCGGATGCCACTCAGTAAATATTGATTTTAAGTCGGACGATGACAGACTTGATGCAGCAAAGCGCACTGCTGATTTATGGAACTGTGGCAAGGTTATTTCAATGAGTCCGGGAGAATGATGGAAGCCATATAGAGTAGTGAATTGGTTATTGATTTATACCTATGATTATAGTATATTTTATTTAATCAATTAGTAGTTTGCTTTTTAGCAGGCACAGGGAGGTCACAATGCAAAGTACAACAAGGGTCGCACTCGATGCAATGGGTGGCGACAATGCACCCGCAGAGGTAGTAAAGGGTGCGGTAGATGCGGTTAACAAAAGAAATGATATAAAGATATTTCTTGTGGGACAGAAGGTACCGGTAGAGAGGGAGCTTTCTTTGTATACATATCCTAAGGAGCAGATAGAGATAGTAGATGCGCCTGAGGTTATAGAGATGGCAGAGCCACCGGTTGGGGCAATCAGACGAAAGAAGCAGTCATCAATCGTTGTTGGCATGAATATGGTCAAGAATAAAGAGGCTGATGCATTTGTTTCGGCAGGAAGCTCAGGTGCTGTACTTGTCGGAGGACAGGTAATAGTCGGCAGGATAAAGGGACATACAAAGGCCGCCTTTGGCACCGCTTATTCCGACTGAGAGGGGTGTGTCTCTGCTCATAGACTGTGGAGCCAATGTGGATGCCAGAGCTGAGCATCTGGTACAGTTTGCCAAGATGGGGTCTATCTATATGGAGCATGTTGTCGGCGTGAAGAATCCAAAGGTTGCACTGGTCAATATCGGTGCAGAGGAAGAGAAAGGTAATGCCCTGGTAAAGGAGACCATGCCGCTTCTTCGAGAGTGCACAGACATCAATTTTGTCGGAAGCATTGAGGCAAGGGATATTCCAAAGGGAGATGCCGATGTTATAGTCTGCGAGGCTTTCACGGGCAATGTCATATTAAAGCTCTACGAGGGCCTTAGCTCCACACTTATCGGAGTCATAAAGAAGGGTCTCATGAGCACACTAAAGAGCAAGATAGGAGCTGCACTTGCACTTCCGGCTCTTAAGAATACGCTAAAGTCATTTGATGCGACCGAATACGGCGGAGCACCGCTTTTAGGATTGAATGGTCTTGTGGTAAAGACCCACGGCAGCTCCAAGGCAAAGGAAATCACTAACTCTGTTTTCCAGTGTGTTACATTTAAGGAAAAAGAGAATTAATGATAAAATTAAAGAATATATTATTAATAAGCCGGCTGATTAGATAGCAGTACTGCTGTATGATTAGTCACTATAAACAGAAATGAGAGGTAATTAAAAATTGGAATTTGAGAAGCTAGAGACATTATTGTCGAGGTACTTAACGTGGACGAGACCGAGGTTACTATGGAGTCAACCTTCATTGATGATCTTGGCGCTGACTCTCTGGATGTATTCCAGATTATCATGGGTATCGAGGAAGAGTTCGATATCGAGATTCCTAATGAGGAAGCAGAGAAAATCGTCACTGTAGGCGATGCTGTTGAGCAGATTAAAAAAGCTGTAAGCGAGCAGTAGTATGTTTAACTAATGAAAAGCCCTTTATTATGAGGGCTTTTCGTTATACTCACGGAATATGTAAAATGGATAGATATAGAAATAGAGGAAAAATTATGGCAGATTTAAATGAATTTCAAAGCAAAATAGGCTATACGTTCAAGAATCGACATCTGCTTGAGCAGGCGCTGACACACAGCTCGTATGCCAATGAAAAGCACATGAAAAAGCATTCTGATAACGAACGCCTGGAGTTTTTGGGGGATGCTGTTTTGGAGATTGTTTCAAGTGAGTTTTTGTTTATCAATTATCCGCAAAAGCCTGAGGGTGAGCTTACCAAGCTGCGCGCAAGCATTGTTTGTGAGCCGACTCTTGCACTTTGTACAAAGCCGCTTGACCTTGGGAAGTACCTGCGTCTTGGCAAGGGCGAGGATCATACAGGTGGCAGAAAGAGAAAGTCAATTCTTTCTGATGCGCTTGAGGCAGTGATTGGAGCAATTTATTTAGATGGTGGTTTTACTAATGCAAAGGAGTTTGTGCTTAGGTTTATCATGACTGATATTGAGAATAAGCAGCTCTTTTATGATAGCAAGACTATCCTTCAGGAGCTTATACAGGGCAGACACGAGCAGCTTTCCTATGAGCTTATTGATGAGAGCGGTCCGGACCATGACAAGCAGTTTACAGTTGCGGTGCTTGTGGACGGCGAGCGTGTCAGCGAGGGAGAAGGCCATACAAAGAAGGCGGCGGAGCAGCAGGCTGCATATCAGGCACTTCTTTTGTATAGAAACAGGGAATAGGAGTTTTTAATGTATTTAAAGAGTTTGGAAGTACAGGGCTTTAAGTCCTTTGCCAACAAAATTGTTTTTGAGTTCCACAACGGCATCACAGGTATTGTAGGGCCAAACGGCAGTGGAAAGAGTAATGTCGCCGATGCGGTCAGATGGGTGCTCGGTGAGCAGAGCGCAAAGCAGCTTCGTGGTGCCAGCATGCAGGATGTTATTTTTGCAGGCACTGAGAACAGGAAGCCGCTTGGATACGCGTATGTCGCAATCACACTTGACAATTCAGACCATTCGCTTGCGATTGATTTCAATGAGGTTACGGTTGCCAGACGTGTTTACCGCTCGGGTGAGAGCGAGTATCTCATCAATGGTAATCCGTGCAGGCTCAAGGAGGTTTCGGAGCTTTTCTATGATACCGGTATCGGTAAAGAGGGCTATTCCATCATTGGACAGGGTCAGATTGACAGGATTTTAAGTGGAAAGCCGGAGGAGAGGCGAGAGCTGTTTGATGAGGCTGCCGGCATTGTGAAGTTTAAAAAGAGAAAGCTTACAGCACAAAAGAAGCTCGATAATGAGCGAGAGAACCTTGTGCGTGTCAATGATATACTGACAGAGCTTGAGAGACAGGTAGGTCCGTTACAGAGACAGTCCGAGAAGGCTCATACATATCTTAAAAAGAGAGAAGAGCTGAAGAACTACGATGTCAACATGTTTTTGCTTGAATCAGCGCGTATTGAGACCGAGCTTAAGTCAGCTGATGAGAAATACGCTATTGCGGATGACGAGCTAAAGGAGACCAACGCCACATACGAGAGCATCAAGGCAGAGTATGAGAGGCTTGGGAACGATATGCAGCAGATGGATGAGCGTATCGAGTCTCTTCGTGAGAGCATCACAAGCACTTCATCCACCAGACAGAAGCTTGAGAATCAGATAGAGCTTTTAAAGGAGCAGATTCACACGGCCGAAATGACGGATGAGCATCTGCAGTCGCGTCTTTTAGCTATCGAAAAGGAAAAGGCTGAGCGTCTTAAAAGCAGGAAAGAGTATGATGACAAAAAAGCTGCACTGGAAGCTGAGATAGAGCAGATGAAGCTGAACGAGCTTCTTGCGGTAAACGAGCATGAGGCTGTGCTTGCAGAGGTTAACCGCTGCAATGACGGACTGGAAAAGGGCAAGAATGAGCTTATCGCCCTGCTTCAGGAGCGAGGCAGTATCCAGTCAAGGCAGCAGCGTTTTGCCACTATGCTTGAGCAGATTAATATCAGAAAGGCAGAGCTTACCAAGCGTCTTTTAGATAGAAAGACAAGGGAAGCAGGGCTTGATGATATATTGGATGAGGCTAATAAGAAGCTTAATGCTGTCAATGAAAAGATAGCCGGTTTAAAGGAAAAGGAGTCGGCTCTTTTGGCAAAGGCCAGGGAGTGGAGAGATAAGTCCAGAGAGAATGCCCGCCTGATGGAGGAGGCTTCCACAGAGTATCATAAGTCTGTTTCCAGGCTTGAGTCGCTTAAAAACATTGCCGAGCGTTATGACGGCTATGGCAACAGCATCAAGCGTGTTATGGAGCAGAAAGCTAAAAATCCGGGGCTTCTCGGAGTGGTTTCAGATCTTATCCAGGTGGATAAGCGCTATGAGATAGCGATAGAGACAGCCTTAAGTGGTAATATCCAGAATATCGTCACTGAGGATGAGGCCACAGCCAAAAAGATGATTGGCTTTTTGAAGGCCAATCATTTTTGGTCGGGCTACGTTTTTACCTCTTACAAGTGTGCGTGCAAACAGAAATACTAAAAATGAGGCGGCACTTGGCGAAAAGGGTGTGCTTGGCATTGCAAATAAGCTGGTGAAGTGTGATCCGAAGTTTGATGAGGTTGTTGCATACCTGCTTGGCAGAGTGATTGTGGTGGACACAATTGACAATGCCATTGCGCTTGCTAAGAAAAATCACTATTCACTCCATATTGTGACTGTCGAGGGCGAGTATCTGGCACCGGGAGGCTCTATGTCCGGTGGTGCGTTTAAAAATTCATCCAATCTGCTTGCGAGAAATCGTGAGATTGAGGAGCTTGAAAAGAGAGTTGATCAGACTAAGACAAAGCTTAAAGAGCTTAGAGCCAGAAAGGATGATATTGCAACAGCTATTGCGCTTGGCGAGGAGGATATAGCAGCCACAAAGACACTGCTACAGGAAAAGTATATTGAGCAGAATACAGCACAGATCTCTGTTGACAGGGCAGAACAGCAGAAGAAGGAGAGTGCGAATGTCTATGAGGATCTGCGCAACAGAAATGCGGAGATTGAAAAACAGCTCGAAGAGATAAATCAGGGCAAGAAGGATATTGCAGCGCAGCTTGAGGCATCAAAGCAGCGTGAGGAACAGCTTGAGAAGGAAAACAGCTCATACAGTGAGATACTTGAGAAGCAGGGAGTACTTGAGCAGGAGGCTTCAAGCAAGGCCACTGCCATTTCACTTGAGCTTGCAAATATTACAAAGACAGCAGAGTTTGCTATAGAAAATATTAATCGTATCAATTCAGAGATAGAAAAATTAGATGAGCAGAAGGCAAGCCTTGTGGAAGGTGCAGCTACTGCAAAGGATGATATTAAAAAGAAGCAGGCTGATATTGATGCAATCACACAGACCATTCTGGCTTCAAAGGACAACAATTCAAAGCTTGATGAAGAGCTTAAGGAGAGTCTTGTCGAAAAGGAAAAGATGTCTGAGAATTACAGAGGCTTTTTTGCAAAGCAGGAGGAAGTTTCAAAGAAGCAGGCTGATTTGGATAAGGAGCTTTTCAGACTGAACAGCCAGAGAGAAAAGCTTAAGGAGGCTTCAGAGATTCAGACTAACTATATGTGGGATGAGTATGAGCTTACTCCGCATGCGGCAGCAGAACTTAGAAATGATGCATACGATGACCTGTCTTCATTAAAGAAGCTGATTGCAGGCATAAAGGACGAAATCAGACACCTCGGAGATGTAAATGTCAACGCGATTGAGGAATATAGGGAGATTTCAACACGTTATGAGTTCTTAAAGGGACAGCATGACGACCTTATCGAGGCAGAAAAGACGCTGGTTGGCATCATAGACGAGCTTGACAGTGGTATGAGAAAGCAGTTTACAGAGAAGTTTGCTGAGATTCAGAGAGAGTTTGACAAATCCTTTAAGCAGCTTTTTGGTGGTGGACATGGTTCCCTGGAGCTTGTGGAGGATGAGGATATATTGGAGTGTGGCATCAGAATCGTCGCACAGCCGCCCGGAAAGAAGCTTCAGAATATGATGCAGATGTCCGGTGGAGAAAAGGCCCTCACCGCTATTGCACTTTTGTTTGCCATTCAGGCACTTAAGCCATCGCCGTTTTGTCTGCTTGATGAGATTGAGGCAGCGCTTGATGATTCAAACGTTTCGCGCTATGCAAATTATCTGAACAAGCTTACAAAGAACACACAGTTTATTGTTATCACACATAGACGTGGTACAATGGCGGCTGCGGACAGACTATATGGTATCACGATGCAGGAAAAGGGCGTTTCAACACTCGTTTCAGTAAATCTTATAGAGAATGATCTGACGCAGTAAAATTTATTTATGGAGAGTTAAAATGGAAGAAAAGAAAAGAAGCCGGCTTTTTTAAGAGGCTCGTTTCAGGACTGACAAAGACCAGAGACAATATTGTTTCAGGCATAGATTCACTTTTTAGTGGATTTTCACATATAGATGATGATTTTTATGAGGAGCTTGAGGAAATTCTCATCATGGGTGACCTCGGAGTGAGAGCCACGGAGAATATCATCGAGGATCTGCAGAGGAAGGTTAAGGAGCAGCACATCAAGAAGCCGGCAGAGTGCAAGGAGCTCTTGATTGAGAGTATCAAGGAGCAGATGAAGGTGGAGGAGACAGCCTACAGATTTGAAAATGAAAAATCTGTTGTGCTTGTAATCGGTGTCAACGGAGTAGGAAAGACTACCACTGTCGGAAAGCTTGCAGGAAAGCTTAAGGAACAGGGCAAGAAGGTAGTTATTGCAGGTGCCGATACCTTCAGGGCGGCAGCAGGAGACCAGCTGAAGGAATGGGCAAACCGCGCCGGAGTTGATATGATTGGCGGTGCCGAGGGTGCTGACCCGGGAGCTGTTGTATATGATGCAGTTGCAGCTTCAAAGGCCAGAAACGCAGATGTGCTTCTCGTGGATACAGCCGGAAGACTCCACAACAAAAAGAATCTGATGAATGAGCTCGGAAAGATTAATAAAATCCTGGAGAGCGAGTATCCGGATGCGTACAGAGAGACACTCGTGGTGCTTGATGCGACTACAGGCCAGAATGCACTGGTTCAGGCGAGAGAGTTTTCTGATGTGGCAAAGATTTCGGGCATCGTGCTTACTAAGATGGATGGTACGGCAAAGGGCGGTATCGCTGTAGCGATACAGTCGGAGCTTTCAGTGCCGGTCAAGTATATCGGAGTCGGTGAGACCATCGATGATTTGCAGAAATTTGATTCGGACGAGTTCGTGAATGCATTGTTTGACACCAAAACGGAATAATTTGCGAATATCTTTGAGCGTATAAGTTATATTGTTTATAATAATCTGATATATCAGCTTATATATATCTGTACGAATTTTTGGTATAATATAACGAAAAGTAACTATTCAGAAATGAAAGGAAAAACAAATATGCTGACATTAGATAAATTTGAAGAAGCAAGTGAGAAGGTCAAGGAGGTCACCCTTGAGACAAAGCTCATTTACAGTGATTTTTTAAGTGACCAGACAGGCAATAAGGTATATCTGAAGCCTGAAAATATGCAGTTTACCGGAGCTTACAAGGTCAGAGGTGCGTACTACAAGATAAGCACACTCACAGATGAGGAGAGGGCAAAGGGACTCATCACAGCATCCGCAGGAAACCATGCGCAGGGTGTTGCGTATGCTGCAAAGTGCTATGGCTGCAAGGCTGTCATCGTGATGCCTACCACCACACCTCTTATCAAGGTAAACCGTACAAAGAGCTACGGCGCTGAGGTAGTGCTTTACGGAGATGTGTATGATGAGGCATGTGCCAAGGCATATGAGCTTGCAGAGAAAGAGGGCTACACATTTATCCATCCGTTTGATGATTTAGCTGTCGCAACAGGACAGGGAACTATTGCTATGGAGATATTCAAGGAGCTTCCTCTTGTTGAGTACATCCTCGTTCCAATCGGCGGCGGTGGGCTGGCAACAGGTGTATCCACACTTGCAAAGCTTTTAAACCCAAAGATTAAGGTTATCGGAGTGGAGCCGGCCGGTGCCAATTGTATGCAGGAGTCATTTAAGAACGGCAAGGTGACCACTTTACCAAGTGTAAATACCATTGCAGACGGAACAGCGGTAAAGACACCGGGCTCAAATATTTTCCCATACATAAAGAAAAATCTTGATGATATCATTACAGTGGAGGATGATGAGCTTATCGTAGCTTTCCTTGACATGGTTGAGAATCACAAGATGATAGTCGAGAACTCAGGTCTTCTGACTGTAGCTGCGCTTAAGCATCTCGGAGTAAAGGACAAGAGAGTGGTTTCTATCCTAAGTGGCGGCAACATGGATGTTATTACCATGTCATCAGTTGTACAGCAGGGTCTTATTTTCAGAGACAGAATCTTTACTGTTTCAGTGCTTCTGCCTGATAAGCCGGGCGAGCTTGCCAAGGTTTCACAGACTCTTGCCGATGTACAGGGCAATGTAATCAAGCTGGAGCATAACCAGTTTGTCACTACAAACAGAAGTGCGGCTGTCGAGCTTCGCATCACGCTTGAGTGTTTTGGTACAGAGCACAAGGAGCAGATTATTGCTGCGCTCGAGAAGAAGGGCTATAAGCCAAGAATTGTACGCACTATGATATAAAAATAAAAGTATCAAGTATTTTTACTTGACACCGGGCAAACTATGTGTTATTCTACCATAGGTTCGAGGGAAAAAGAGGATACTTGATATGGAAGAAAAACTTGAACAGGCATATTTATATGATTTCTACGGTGAGCTTTTGAATGAGCATCAGCGTCAGGTATATGAGGACGTGGTGCTCAACGATTTTTCCCTGAGCGAGGTTGCGGCAGCGCGGGGCATTTCCCGCCAGGGAGTCCACGATCTGGTCAGACGCTGCAACAAGACACTGGAAGAGTATGAAGAAAAGCTTCATCTGGTACAACGCTTTGTGCAGATCCGGGAGAATGTAAACGAGATCCGAAAGCTGACAGATCCTTCTGGTGATACCCCGAAAGAAGATGTGATGCAGCGGATTGCAGCAATTGCATCGGATATATTAGAGGAGCTTTGAGCATGGCATTTGAAAGTTTAACCGAGAAACTCCAGAATGTTTTCAAAAATCTCAGAAGCAAGGGCCGCCTGACCGAGGCGGATGTAAAGACTGCGCTGAAGGAAGTAAAAATGGCACTTCTCGAGGCGGATGTCAGCTTCAAAGTAGTAAAACAGTTTATCAAATCCGTACAGGAGCAGGCAGTCGGACAGGACGTCATGAACGGACTGAATCCGGGTCAGATGGTCATTAAAATCGTAAATGACGAGCTGGTTAAGCTGATGGCTCCGAGACAACGGAGATTGCACTGCGCCCGGCAAGCGAAGTTACCATCATCATGATGGCAGGTCTTCAGGGAGCCGGTAAAACAACCACAACCGCAAAAATTGCAGGAAAGTTAAAAGCAAAGGGAAGAAAACCTCTCCTTGCCGCCTGTGACGTCTATCGCCCGGCAGCGATCAAACAGCTGCAGGTCAATGGAGAAAAGCAGGGTGTGGAAGTGTTCGCCATGGGAGATAAAAACCGTCCGGTGGATATCGCAAAGGCAGCGCTGGTGCATGCAAAGACAAACGGCTTCAATGTATTGATTCTGGATACGGCAGGCCGTCTGCACATCGACGAAGAGATGATGCAGGAATTACAGGATATCAAAGCGGCTGTTCCTGTGGATCAGACCCTTTTGGTAGTAGATGCTATGACCGGACAGGACGCAGTCAATGTGGCCGAGATGTTCAGCAATAAAGTCGGCATCGACGGTGTAGTACTTACAAAATTAGATGGTGACACCAGAGGCGGTGCGGCACTTTCAATCCGTGCAGTTTCCGGCAAACCAATTCTCTATGTCGGCATGGGCGAAAAGCTTTCGGATCTGGAGCAGTTTTATCCGGACCGTATGGCGTCCCGTATCCTCGGCATGGGCGATGTGATGAGCCTGATTGAAAAGCGCAGGCAAACATCGACGAAGAAAAGCAAAAGCCATGGAACAGAAGATGAAGAAGGCGCAGTTCGACTTCAACGATTATCTGGATTCCATGGAGCAGATGCGCAATATGGGCGGCATCTCCAGCATCCTGAATATGCTTCCGGGCGTCGGCGCGAAAATGAAGGGCCAGGATCTTGAGAGCATGGTGGATGAAAAAGACATGGCAAGAAAGGAAGCTATTGTACTTTCTATGACGCCAAAGGAAAGAGAAAACCCGGATCTCATCAATCCGTCGAGAAAGCAGAGAATTGCAAAAGGCGCCGGTGTTGACATCGCGGAGGTAAACCGTTTCATCAAACAGTTTGAACAGTCAAGAAAAATG
>ENA-OQCQ01000109-OQCQ01000109.1-human-gut-metagenome-genome-assembly--contig:-NODE-109-length-10175-cov-1.101513_pt1 | contig 10175 bp, 15 predicted proteins | sample MGYA00242761_ERZ504585 | MGnify/ENA primary metagenome ERZ504585 (study PRJEB26092, sample SAMD00036343) | human gut metagenome | host: Homo sapiens | study: EMG produced TPA metagenomics assembly of... | reverse complement strand
TATTATATTGTGTTTCTTTATACATGGCGATACTGAAAATTTGATTAAATGGACACTAAACATGTTTGATGTTACAGTAAAAGGAAAGCCATTAGATTTTTATAGGTATTCTATCGAAAATCCCAATATGGCTCCGAATAATTATGTTTCAGGAACATTATATAGTTTAATAATTTGGGCAATATGGAATATTCCTATAGGGATAATTAAAACAATATTTGGAGTTGAAGTACTGCATTAACCCGCTTGTGTATATATGGGGAAAGTTATTTCTTGTTTTATGTTTTATGTATTACAATGTTTTTTTGTGAATAAGATTGTGAAAAAAATAACTGGTGATGTAAATAGTGCTAAATGGGCAATGTTTTTATTAGCTTCATCGCTATTTATATATATAGGTGTTTATTATGGAGGACAAAATGATATAGTTATATGTGCATTTGCAACAGCAGCTGTGTATTGTTTAATGGATGGAAGGAATAAATGGTTTTTATTTTTTGGCTGGTATGGCTATTTCTGTAAAAATATTTTTTCTTTATTCCATATGTTGCAATTATATTATTGCTTGAAAAAAGAGTTTTAAGGATTATATATAAAATCGTATTAGGTATTATTCCAACAGGAATATATTGGCTTGTTACAAGGGCTTGTCCAATGGTTAGTGAATCAGCTTCACAAGGTAGTCCGATTTCTGTTCTTTTAAAAGAAATGGTCGGTGGTGCTTTTCCGGTGGTGTACAATAATTCTATTTCTTTATTTATTGGAATGTTATTGATAATATATATTTTGGCATATTTAACTTCACCTCAAAATGATGATGAAAAATATAGATATTTGATATATTATATTGTTGCAACGTGTCTTGCTATGTTACTATTTTCAACATTTCAGTATTATCGTGTTGTTATGGTATGCCCATTTATTGCAATATTGATGGTTATTGATAAAGAAAAATATCGAATTAATGTAATTATGGAAACAATTATTTCTATTTCGCTGTTTCTAATTTTAATAATACAAAGTGGTCTTTATTTATTTGTTTCAAGTGTTGTAAACAAAAATGTTTTTAAGTTTGTATTTGGAACAAGTGGTGTTGAAGAAAACTTTAGTTTAGGAATGGATATTTCATGTTGGATTTCAAATGATATGTTGACGATATTATTGCAGATATTTGCCACGGTAGTGGTGATTTTAAGTATATTTATCCTGGTGTTAAATAATCCCAGAGCTAAATTAGGGTTTTTAAATATACCATCAATAAAAACGGAAAGATGGATATATTGGTTAAGAACATTGGTTGTTGTTATTCCTGTTTTTTATGTTTTAGGCAGGATGATTGTATAGTTTATATTATTTTTTAGGAGAGAATACTATGATTAATTTTAACGTACCACCGTTTATCGGAACGGAAATGGATTATATCAAAAAAGCAGTTGAAAATAAAAAAATTTGTGGAGATGGAGAGTTTACTAAAAAGTGTAACGCATGGCTTGAGGAAAAGACGAAAACAGCTAAAGCACTTCTCACAACATCATGTACACATGCAACTGAGATGGCTGCCCTTTTATGCGATATTAAAGAAGGCGATGAGGTAATTATGCCATCATACACATTTGTTTCCACAGCGGATGCGTTCGTATTAAGAGGTGCAACAGTAGTTTTTGTGGATATTGATCCGAAAACTATGAACATAGATGCTAATCTTATAGAGGATGCTATTACAGAAAAGACAAAAGCTATCGTACCGGTTCATTATGCCGGTGTGTCTTGTGATATGGACAAGATTATGGAAATTGCAAAGCGTCATAATCTTATAGTAATTGAGGACGCAGCTCAGGGAATAATGAGTACTTATCATGGAAAGGCTTTAGGTACTATAGGCGATTATGGCTGTTATAGTTTTCATGAGACAAAAAATTATTCTATGGGTGAAGGTGGAGCCATCTTAATAAAGGATAAGGATAAGGCAGAAGAAGCTGAAATCCTTAGAGAAAAGGGTACAAACCGAAGTAAATTCTTTAGAGGCAGATAGATAAGTATACATGGGTAAATTATGGTTCATCATATTTACCTAGTGACATGAATGCGGCATATTTGTATGCACAGCTTCTGCAGGCAGATATGATTAATAATTACAGACTTAATATATGGAATACATATTATGACGGATTTGGCGAGTTGGAGAAATCAGGGAAGATTGAGCTTCCATATATACCGGAAGGCTGTACCCATAATGCTCATATGTTCTATATTAAAGCAAAGGATCTGCAAGAGAGAACAGCTCTGATTAGTTTCTTGAAGGAAAATGGAATTCAGGCTGTATTTCACTATATCCCATTACATTCAGCTCCGGCAGGAAAAAAATTTGGTAGGTTTAATGGTGAAGACAAATATACGACAAGAGAGAGTGAAAGACTTATGAGACTTCCTATGTATTACGGTCTTAAGGATGAAGAAGTACAGTACATTATAAGTAAGGTAAAGGAATTTTATAAGTAAAATAGGTATTATTATGAAGAAAATAGTTATATTTGGTTCAACAGGAAATATTGGAGCGTATTTTACCGATTACTGTAATAATATGATAGATAAAAAGCAATATGAAGTTATTGCTGTAGGAAGAAAACATACAGATTATTACAAGAAAGCAGGGATTGAATATATAAATGTGGATTTATGTAATGCATCAGATTTTGAGAGGCTGCCAACAGAAGATTTGTATGCTGTTATTAATCTAGCGGGACTTTTGCCTGCTTATATGAAGGAATATGATCCATTTAAATATGTGGAGACCAACATAAATGGTGCACTTCGCATTTTGGAATATGCCCGAAAGAATAATGCAGACAGGGCTTTATATACTCAGACATGGGCAGAGCAGGCAGGATATTGGGGAAAAGAAGATGTTCTTCATCCTGAGTATCCAAGAAACTGTTGTTTACCGGTGATCATGCATTTTATGCTATTACAAAAAGTATGATTGTAGATACAATGGAGTATTACAAGCAGGAATATGGTCTGAAAAATTTCGTGTTCAGACTTCCTAATGTGTATTTGTATCATCCGGAAAAGTATTATTATGTAGATTGTGTCAAAAAACCGATTGGTTATAGATATATGATTGATAAAGCCACAGCAGGTGATACTATTGAGATGTGGGGAAATCCGGATGCATTTAAGGATATCCTCTATATAAAAGATTTGTGTCAGATGATGTATAAAGCTCTGTTTGCACAGGTTGATGGTGGAACTTACAATGCAGGAACAGGAATAAGAACTACATTACGTGAGCAGATTGAAGGGATAGTAGATGTGTTTTCACCTAAAGAGCATAGGTCAAATATTGTTGAGAAACCCGAAAAAAGCAGTTTTACAAGTTTTGTGATGGATATTGAGAAATGCAAAAAAAGATTTAGGGTATAAACCGGAGTTTTCATATATAAGATATCTGCAGGATTACAAGAATGAGCAGGAACTTAATCGTTTTGCCGAGCTTTGGAGGAAATAAAAAGATGAAGAAATTAGCAATAATTGGGGCTTCATATTTACAGGAACCATTAATAGAAAAAGCAAAATCTATGGGAATCGAGACGCATGTATTCGCTTGGGCAGCAGGCGATGTGGGAGAAAAGAGTGCAGATTATTTTTATCCTATCAGTATTGTAGAGAAAGATGAAATCTTAAAAAGATGCAGAGAGATTGGCATTGACGGAATATGTACGATAGCATCAGATCTGGCAGTAATTACAGTGAATTATGTGGCAAATAATATGGGACTTACAGCTAATTCCATTGCATGTACTGAAAAATCTACAAATAAGAATTTGATGAGAGCTGCTTTTGAAAAAAATGGAGATCCTTCTCCTAAAAGTATTCTGGTGTCATCATAGATGATTTAGAAGGAATAGAACTGAACTATCCCATTATTGTTAAACCTATAGACCGTTCTGGAAGCCGCGGAATAACAAAGCTACAGGATTCATCTGGACTTGTAGAGGCAATCGAGGATGCTAAAGCTCAGGGATTTGAGAAAGAGGCATTGGTGGAGGAGTTTGCTACAGGCCAGGAATATAGTATTGAGTGTGTTTCATGGAAAGGAAAGCATCACTTTTTAGCAATGACACATAAATTTACCACAGGGGCACCACATTTTATAGAAACCGGACATATGGAACCGGCACCAATATCACAGGAACAACTGGAACAGGTAAAAAAAGTTGTCTTTCATGCTTTGGATAGTCTGGAAATCACATATGGAGCATCGCATACAGAGTTAAAGATTGCTAAGGACGGCACAATTGCTTTAATTGAAATCGGTGGCAGAATGGGTGGCGATTTTATCGGAAGCAACCTGGTGCAGCTTTCAACAGGAATTGATTTTGTGAAGGCGGTTATTGATATATCATTAGGAGAAGAACCGGACTTGGAGTTGGGAGATCATGCGGCAGCGGGGGTTAGATTTGTATTTGATCAGAAAGATGTTGATATATTAGAAAAACTCAAAAAAGAACATCCTGAATATATAGTTGATATGGATATTAAGCCGGTAGATGGACACGAAGTTATAGATAGCTCCACAAGATATGGTTATTGCCTGATGAGTGCAAAAGATTTGAAATCGCTATATCCATATTTACCGGATGACATGGAGGAATAATGATGGATAAGTCGAAACTAAAGGTACTTTTTGCATTGCATTTGATGCTGATGATTTATTCTATGAGTGGCATATGTAGTAAAATGGCTTCACAGCAGGATTTTCTTAGCTTTAAATTCTGTTTATTTTATGCTATTATTATTTTTCTCCTGGGATTTTATGCGATAGGTTGGCAGCAGATTATCAAACGACTTCCGTTAACTACGGCATTTGCCAATAAAGCTGTAACTGTTGTCTGGGGAATAATATGGGGGGCTGTTTTTTTTCATGAGTCAATTACTGTTGGAAAAGTGATTGGTGCAGCATTAGTGATTGTTGGTGTTGTAATTTATGCCAGGGCTGATGAAGGAGAAGTAAATGAATAAAACGGTATTAATCTATTCCTGTGTGCTTCTGATAGGAGTGCTTGTCAGCGCGATTTCACAGGTTTTACTAAAAAAAGCGGCAATGAAACATTATGAGAATCATTTAAAAGAGTATTTGAATCCAATGGTAATATTTGCGTATGCAATGTTTGTTGGAACTACATTTCTTTCTATAATTGCTTATCGTGGAATACCATTATCAATGGGACCGATATTAGAGGCAACAAGTTATATTTATGTTACGATATTTGGAGTGAAGATTTTTCATGAGAGACTTAATAAAAAGAAAATTATAGCATTGTTTTTTATAGTAGGCGGAATAATAATATACTCAGTATTCGGATAAATAAGTAATTAGAGAGGATAATATATGGATATATCAGTAGTAATACCAATTTATGGTTGCAGGGCAGCATTGGAAGAATTACATCGCAGATTAACAGATACACTTGTTGCGATGGATAAAGAATATGAAATTATTCTTGTAAATGATAATTGTCCACAGAATTCGTGGGAGGTAATACAGCAGCTATGCAAAAAAGATAAGCATGTTGTTGGAATAGAATTGTCACGTAATTTCGGACAGATTCAGGCGATAACTGCAGGATTGGATTATAGTAAAGGTGATTGGGTTGTTGTGATGGATTGTGATTTACAGGACAGACCAGAGGAAATTCCAAATCTTTATAAAAAAGCAATAGATGATCAATTAGATGCAGTATTTGCACGACGTGCAGAACGAAAAGATTCTTTTATGAAAGTATTGGTTTCAAAGGCTTTCTACAAGATATATTCATGGGCCTCCGATGGCAACTATGACCCGGCTTTATGTAATTTTAGCATCAGTAAGCGAATAGTGGTAGATAATTATTGTAAGATGAGGGAGCTTCACAGAGCTTTTGTTATTTATGTAAAATGGATGGGCTTTAGAATTGGCACATTAGATGTTCATCATGAAGAAAGGTATGAGGGAAAATCTTCATATAATTTTAAGAAGCGAATGAAGATGGCTACATCGATTCTTACATCACAATCGGACAAGTTAATAAAACTTACAGTCGGATTGGGATTTGTTGTGTCTATGTGCTCGGCATTGGTTATTATTGGATTAATTATTCATTATTTTACTACAAGTGCTGTGACAAGCGGCTGGTCAAGTATCATTGCAACTATTTGTTTAATGAGTGGACTGCTTATGATGTGTATAGGTATAGTTGGAACTTATGTTGGCAATATTTTTATGCAGGTTAAGGAAAGACCGTTATATATTGTAAGGACAGTGCTTAATGATAAAGAAAATAAAGAATGTAAAATACTTTAATAATTAAATAAGGATTTCTTAAAGTATTATATCGCTAAATGAGGTATACTATATATAAGTATGGATGGATATAAGGAAGATATGATATGTTAAGAAAAAGAAATATAATAAGTATAATTCTTTTTTGGGTTATACTTATTGTTTTATATGAGATGATAAGTATAGTCTTTTCAGTGAATGACAGCCCTTCGCAGATGAATGTTCAGGGATTTTTTGTGGAGCAAAAGGATTCCTTGGATGTGCTAATGATAGGCTCAAGTGAAGTGTATTCTGACTATTCCCCCGCAATTGCCTGGGAAAACTATGGATATACGTCATATGATTTGTCAATGGGAGCCGCTCCGGCAAATTTATATAAAGATATGATAAAAAAAGGCTTGGAGAGACAGAATCCGAAATTGATTGTAATTTCACTGAATGGATATCTGCATGGAAGCAGTGACTTTGAAAATCCGGTGCAGCTTCATCGTTGGATAGATAATGTTCCATATATTTATGGACGTAAGGATTCAGTTGATTCTCTTCTTAAAGGGCAAGGGAAAGGTCAGTTTTATTTTTAATATGGCGTTTTCGTCATGTTAATTGGAAACGGCCAATTAGTCTGGCTAAAAATACACTGGAAAAAAGCATTATGACCCTTAATAAACAAAGCTATTTAAAGGGATTTTGTACGGTGTCCGGAAGTGATAAAGGTACTCAGATGGGAGAATTGCAGAATATTGACTTTGATAATGGCTGTGAAGATGCACTGAGAGAACTTTTGGTTTATCTTCAGGCTCAAAATATAGAAAAGGTATTGTTTGTCAGATTTCCACATCAGCGTAAGTTTGAAAATCCTGAAGCTATAGATAAAATTGGTTCTATTATATCCGAATATGGATATGATATTTTGAATTTAAACGATAAATCGAAGGAATTGGGTATTAGATGTACCGGCAGACTATAGTGATGCAGAGCATTTAAATATTAATGGAATGGAAAAAATGACAGAGTATCTTGGAAAGTATATTATTAATAAGTATGATGTCAGCTCTGAGAAAAGTACCGGGGATATTGTAAAATGGAATAAATGTGTGAAAAAAACAAAAGAAATGATAAACTCTGTTCGTGAGGATATGAAAAGTGGAACATGCAGGTTATATTATGAGGCGTCCATTTATTGGGAACCTAAGATACAAAAATAGGCATTGACTTATTTCATTCATAACGCTATTATAGTAAAATCGCAGATTAACGAAGATTTTATAAGATGAAACGGATATGACATGAAAAAGAGAAAAGAAGATTTAAAGGAACTGGTTCTCTATACGGTATTTGGTAATATGACATTTATAATCAGCATAGCGTCATATGCAGTGTTTAATGTTGCACTTGGAATAAATGAATTAATAGCGAATGCCCTTGCTTGGGTATTTGCGGTGCTTTTTTCGTATATTACCAACAAAAGATGGGTATTTCGCGTATCAACACCTACAAAAACAGCAGCACTTGTGCAGATGTTTGCGTTTTTCAGTGGCAGATTTTTTACCCTGATTATTGAGGAAACTATTATTTTTGTTTTTATAACGATGCTTTCGTACCCAAGCATGTGGGTGAAGCTGGCTGCCCAGGTGGTGGTAGTGGTGCTCAATTACATAATTAGCAAGCTCTTTGTGTTTAAAAATCAATAAGTAATAAAATATTAAGGAACAAAAACTTTTCAAATGCACGTTAATGTGGTAAAATCGGTATGGTTAACATTAATAGGCTTATTTACTAGCTGATACAGGAGGTTAATATAAATGGATTTTAGAGCTGAGTACGAGAAATGGTGCACAGACCCATATTTTGATGAGGCTACAAAGGCTGAGCTTAAGGCTATCGCAGGTGATGATAAGGAGATAGAGGACAGATTCTATCGCACACTTGAGTTTGGTACAGCAGGTCTTCGTGGTGTCATAGGAGCCGGCACCAACAGGATGAATATATACACAGTCCGTCAGGCTACACAGGGACTGGCGAATTACATACTTTCACAGGGAGAGGACGCAGTAAAGAGAGGTGTTGCAATCGCACATGACTCACGTAATATGCATGATGAGTTCACAGATGCCACAGCACTCTGTCTTGCAGCTAACGGAATCAAGACATATGTATTCCCACAGCTCGCACCTGTTCCGGAGCTGTCATACGCAGTAAGGACACTCGGTACAATAGCCGGTGTTGTTATCACAGCAAGCCACAATCCTCGTGAGTACAATGGATACAAGGTATACTGGAGGATGGTGCACAGGTTACTCCACCTCATGATACAAGCATCATGGCTGAGGTGGCAAAGGTTACATCATTTGATCAGGTAAAGACTATGGACAAAGCTGCTGCTATTGAGGCAGGCCTTTACAATGTCATCTCTGACGAGGTTGAGGAGGGATATTTCGGAGAGCTTCGTAAGCTTTCTATCCATCCTGAGATCATCAAGGCTATGGCAAAGGATATCAAGATTGTTTACACACCACTCCACGGCACAGGACTTCGCCCTGTACAGAGAGTGCTTAAGGATATGGGCTTTGAGAATGTATACATTGAGCCAAGCCAGGCAGTACCTGATGGCAATTTCCCTACATGTCCTTATCCAAATCCTGAGAATCCTGATGCATGGAAGCTCGCGCTTGAGCTGGCAAAGGAAAAGGATGCTGATATCGTTTTAGCAACTGATCCTGATGCCGACAGACTCGGTGTATATTGCAAGGATACAAATACAGGAGAGTATGTGACATTTACAGGAAATATGTCAGCTATGCTTATCGGTGAGTACATTTTAAGCCAGAAGAGTGCCAATGGTACTTTGCCTGAGAAGCCTGCATTTGTTGAGTCAATTGTTTCAACAGATATGGGTAAGGCAATTGCGGCAGCATATGGTGTAAAGCATATCGAGGTGCTCACAGGCTTTAAGTATATCGGTGAGCAGATGCTCAAATTCGAAAAGACCGGCTGCAACAACTATGTATTCGGTATGGAGGAGAGCTACGGATGCCTGCCTGGCACATATGCAAGGGATAAGGATGCTCCTGCAGCAGTTTGTATGCTGTGTGAGGTGGCTGCCTTCTACAAGTCACAGGGTAAGACACTTTGGGATGGCATGATTGACATGTACGAGAAGTATGGTTACTACAGAGAGGGCATATCTACACTGACCTTAAAGGGTATTGATGGTGCCGCACAGATAAATGAGATTATGACAAAGGCACGTGCCGCTGAGCCAAAGAAGTTTGGCGATTATCAGGTGCTTGCTATCCGTGATTACAAGAATGACACAAGAAAAGATATGACAACAGGAAAGGTTGAGCCGACAGGTCTTCCTTCTTCCAATGTACTTTACTACGAACTTAACGATAACGCTTGGTGCTGTGTACGCCCTTCTGGTACAGAGCCTAAGATTAAATTCTATTTCGGAGTTAAAGGAGTGTCTCTTGAAGATTCACAGGCTAAGCTTGATGCTTTGTCAGCTGAGGTTCTCGGACAGTTTGAATAAGGACTATGATGAAAATATACATTTGCCCGGATTGTGGCTGGATACGGATGGTTTCAAGAAGGAAAGAGGTTGAATGCTTCAAGTGTGGCAGACCGCAGATGCGACTGACGAATCTGGAGTTTGGAAAGTATACCAATATGTCAGAGAAGGAGCGTCAGGACTACGCAGACGCGTGGCTTTACATTCATAGAAAAAAGGAAAAATAACATGGCAAAGAAGAGAAAGAAAAAAAGAGGTCGTAAAAAAATAGTATTATTTGTATTTGAAATATTAGTTTTAATTATAGTATTGGCTGTTTTAGGATTATATAATAGTACAATA
>ENA-OQCQ01000108-OQCQ01000108.1-human-gut-metagenome-genome-assembly--contig:-NODE-108-length-10194-cov-1.273865_pt1 | contig 10194 bp, 11 predicted proteins | sample MGYA00242761_ERZ504585 | MGnify/ENA primary metagenome ERZ504585 (study PRJEB26092, sample SAMD00036343) | human gut metagenome | host: Homo sapiens | study: EMG produced TPA metagenomics assembly of... | reverse complement strand
CATCAATGTATTCCTGCTGATTGTCGGAATGGTTATGGATACCACACCGGCTATCCTTATATTAAGTCCGATTCTGCTTCCAATCGTGCAGAGCATCGGCATGAACCCTATCCATTTCGGAGTAGTGATGATCGTAAACCTTGCAATCGGTTTCGTTACACCTCCAATCGGTGTAAACCTATTTGTGGCAAGCTCACTGACGGATGTACCGGTTATGCGGATTGCAAAGAAGGCGGCGCCTATGATAGGATATTTCCTGCTGGCACTGCTGATACTTACATTTGTACCGGCGATTAGTCTCTTCCTCCTGTAGTATATAATGTACTCTCGGAATCATTGATTAGTAAATTTCGGGAGAGCATTTGAGGTATAGCGTTTTTTAATTAACTACACCACACTAGGAAAACAGTAATTAATCATAAAATGGAGAAAAATATGAGTAGATTTGGCTTGTTTTTATGTAAAAAAGCTGGTAAATATAATAAACCGCGTAAATCGTATAGCAAATATAGATTGTGGAGAAGAGCAGCAGCCGTCATGATGATAATTTCGCTTACAGCAGGACTTGCCGCGTGCGGTGGCTCTGCTGGTGAAGGCTCGCAGGCCGCAGCTAAGGATGCAGGGGTGCAGCGCTATGCATGGCCTCTCGGCAGCTCAAGCCCGGAGGACACCGTTACACAGATTTATGCGGAGAAGTTTGCCGATGAAGTTGACAGATTAAGCGATGGCAAGATGAAAATAAATGTTTATCCGAACAGTGTGCTCGGTGGAGACAGAGAGCTGCTTGAGTCCTGCAAGGATGGAGATATACCATTTGTAGTGCAAAACACTGCACCGCAGGTTACATTTATGAAGGATACTGCAGTATTTGATATGCCCGCACTTTTTGACAATATTGATGAGGTGCGTGAGCATGTGGACAATCCAAAGTTTATGAAGCTAATGCAGCAGGTCTACAATGACGCCGGCTATGAGCTTTTGGGCTATGCAGACCAGGGCTTCCGCGTCATGACAACAAACAAAAAGATAGAAAGCCTTGCTGATTTTAAAGGTCAGAAAATCCGTACCATGGAAAACTCTTATCATATGGCATATTGGAAGGCACTCGGAGCAAGCCCTACACCTATGACCTTCTCAGAGGTGTATATCGGCTTGCAGCAGGGCACTATAGATGCGCAGGAGAATCCGTATGAGGTAATCGTATCCAACAAGCTTTACGAGCAGCAGGATTATGTAGTGGAGACAAATCATCTGCCACATCTGATATCGCTCATAGTAAGCGAGGAGTTCATGAAAGGACTGACAGATGAGCAGCAGCAGATTATCCGTGAGGCAGCCGAGACAGCGAAACAGTATGCCAGAGAGCAGTCTGACGAGCGGATTGCCTCAAAAATCAAGACAATCGAGGATAGCGGCACACAAATCATCACTTTAAGCGATGAAGTGCATGAGCAGATTCGCAAGGAGTGTCAGCCGATATATGAATCGATTAAGAAAAATGTGTCGTCTGATATTGTGGATGCATATCTGACACAATAACACTTTAAAGCATTAAAATATTTTGCTTGATAAATTGGTAAAGTCTTGTTATACTATGACTAAGAAATTTGTGGTTATCAAAAAAGAGAAATAATATAATATGAAGTTATAATAAATATAATTTGACGATATTTCGCTTAAATACCTAAATCCAATATGAAAACCACACATAAGTAAGGAGACACACCATGGACAAAATCGAGGAAATCCGCGCAAAGATTGGAGAATGTGACGATATAATAATTAAGCAGCTTGCAGTCAGAATGTCACACATTCAGGAAATTATATCATACAAGAAGGCAACAGGAATCCCAATCTTACAGCCGGAGCAGGAGAAAAAGCAGACAGATGCACTTGCGGCAAAGCTTGGAGACAATGAATTTGAGGAAGAGATACTTGATATTTTCAAGTATATCATGAAGAACAGCCGTCGTATCCAGGCAAAGAGCCTTTTCGATTACAATATCTTCCTGATCGGTTTCATGGGTGCAGGAAAAAGCACTGTAGCAGGAGAATTAAAGGATAAGCTCGAGATGGACCGTGTCGAGATGGATCAGATGATTGTTGAGAATCGTGGCATGTCAATTTCAGAAATATTTGATGAGTTCGGTGAGGCATATTTCAGAAACTTAGAGAGCAACACACTTATAGAGCTTCAGAAGAGAAAGCAGACCATCGTTTCCTGCGGTGGTGGTGTTGTCATGAGAGAGGAAAACTCAGATCATATGAAGAAAAACGGCCGTGTAGTTCTTCTTACAGCAAAGCCTGAGACTATCTACGAGCGAGTAAAGGATAGTGACGAGCGCCCTATACTAAACGGCAACATGAATGTTGAGTATATCAGCGGCCTTATGGAAAAGCGAAAGGAGCGCTATGAGGCGGTGGCAGATGTAACAGTTGCAACAGATGGCAAGAATGTTACACAGATATGCGAGGAAATCATTGCAAAGCTTATCGCACTTGATAATGAGCAGGGCAATAAACAGGCATAATACAGGAATAGCACAGCACTTATTAATGCAGCAGCCGGTTATCAGACCGGCTGTTGCTTTTTGTTCAAATACTTCAGGGGCGTGTTGCTTGAAATAATTGCAAATATGATGTATAGTACTCTACAATCTAAGAGATACTGATTAAGTATGGCAGCATAACAAGGAGGTCATAATTATGTGTACAGCAGCAGCTTATAAAACAAAGGATTTCTATTTTGGAAGAACACTCGATTACGAATTTTCATATGGAGATGAGATTGCGGTAACACCACGAAACTATGTGTTTGATTTCAGGCATGCAGGAAAGCTTGAAAACCATTATGCAATCATTGGAATGGCACATGTGGCAGGTGATTATCCTCTTTACTATGATGCCATAAATGAAAAGGAACTGGGTATGGCAGGACTGAATTTCGTGGGAAATGCAGCGTATGCGGCAGCAGACGAAAACAGCTCATGCGAGAACGGCACATGCGGCATCGCAAAGACAAAGGTGGCACAGTTTGAGTTTATACCGTGGATACTGTCACTATGCGCTACAGTAGCGGAAGCAAAGGAAAAATTAAATCGTATTTTACTGGTAGATACACCATTTAGCAGTCAGCTTCCGGTTGCACAGCTTCACTGGATTATAGCCGACAAAAATGAGTGTATTGTGGTGGAGTCGATGGCAGACGGTATGCATGTTTACGACAATCCGGTAGGTGTGCTCACAAACAATCCGCCATTCCCATATCAGATGGCAGCACTCAATAATTACAGAGGCTTATCCACAAAGCAGCCTGAAAATACATTTGCACCGGGAGTGGAGCTTAGTGCATACAGCCGCGGAATGGGTGGCCTGGGACTGCCGGGAGATTTATCATCGCAGTCACGCTTTGTACGTGTGGCATTCACAAAGCAAAACTCCAAATCGGATGACAGTGAGAATGCAAGTGTGAGCCAGTTCTTCCACATATTAGGCTCTGTGGACCAGCAGAGAGGCCTGTGCGAGGTGACAGATGGCAAATATGAGATAACGCTTTACACCTCATGCTGCAACTGCGACAAGGGCATCTACTATTACACCACATATGACAATAGCCAGATCACAGCGGTAGATATGAACAGGGAGAATCTTGATGAGAAGCTGCTTATCAGATATCCTGTTATTACGGAGGGAAAGATTTGTTGGCAGAATTAGAAAATCTGTTTGCGCTGCAGGATAAAAATTACAGGGAATTTCATGCGAGGCTTATGCCCAATATTGAAAAAGAACGCATAATAGGAATAAGAGTCCCGGTGCTTAGAAAGTACGCAAAGGAGCTTGCTCATGGCAGCAGGCTCTTTTTGTCGGTTCAAAAAGAAAAACGGGTCTGTAATACAGTGAAGGAAAATGACTGTGACAATGTGGAAAAGTTTCTAAATACTCTGCCACATTACTACTATGAGGAAAATAATCTGCATATGTTTCTGATCATGCAGATGAAGGATTATGATACGGCATTGGCTTATCTGGAGGCATTCCTGCCATACATAGACAACTGGGCAACCTGTGACAGCGGCGTACCGGCTGTGTTAAAAAAGCATAAAAAGGAGCTTCTTTTGCATGTATATGAGTGGCTTCATTCGGATAAACCCTACACCATCAGGTATGGCATTGGTACTTTGATGCGCCTATATCTCGATGAGGATTTTGATATAAAATATGCTTTAGATGTGGCAAAAATCCGTTCCGGGGAGTATTATGTAAACATGATGAGGCGTGGTATATCGCTACGGCACTTGCAAAGCAGTATGATGCAGTGCTGCCGATACTACAGGAAAGGCTCATGGATAGCTGGAGTCATAACAAGGCGATACAAAAGGCGCGTGAGAGCTATCGCATCACGCCACAGCAGAAGGAGTATCTAAGCACATTAAAGGTTTAATGAAAAGAGACAAAAATTTATGAAAATAAAAAGCTTATTTGAATCAAAATTTATAAAGGTGTTTGACCTTCAGTACCGGGAGGGAAGGCATTATTATAATGCCACAAGGAGAGATGAAAACGACCTTGTGGCTGCCAAATCCACAGAGGAGTTTAAAAAAATGCTTCCGGATGCGGTGAGCTGCGTGGTGATATGGAATCCGTCAGATGATGACGAGAAATCAGGTCATGAGCCATGTCTGTTAATGAACCGCGAGTTCCGATATCCGACAGGTCAGTACCTGCTCAGCGTACCTGCAGGACTTATTGACCGCGAAGATGTAGAAACAATAAGCGGATATAAAGCTCAAATAGATATGGACAATAATAATGCAGATAGTAATGCATGGACAATAGAGAAAAACAACTCTATACTCATAAAGACCGCCATGCGTGAGCTTCATGAGGAAACCGGCATTGTCATAACAGAAGCAGATGAGGTTTCTGTCATCAATCCATGTCTTTTCAGTACACCGGGCATGACAGATGAAAGTAACGCCCTTGTAAAGATTGTACTTAACCGTGATAGCCTTAATGGAATGTCGCAGGAGGGCGCAGTGGGCGGCGAGCTCTTTGACGGATTCGACCTTCTGACTAAGGCGCAGGCGAAGAAGATACTTGAGGATGGAGTGGACGAGCACGGCATATACTATTCTGTGTATACATGGGCGGCACTCACGTATTTCGTAGCAGACTTGTGGAGGTAGATAGACCGCTGCATGATGAGTGTGTGACCGCAACATACACTCTCTAGGAGCTAACGCTACGCGGTTAAGAGGCTGTACGAATTATGCTCGAAGGTTTTCTATGCTCAACGAAACCGGCTTTTATGTGCCGTCCATGGCACATAACGCCTTGCCCCGGCGTCCATGCCGGTGCATTTCTGGTTATCAGGCATAATTCTACAGACTCTAAACAGCTTCGCTAGTCGCTCTACGAGAGTGTATGTTGCGGTCGCACACTCACCATACAGTGGCATTTAAAATACGGAGGAATAACATGAACGATAAAAAATACTCGCTGCGCCCATATCTGCTTGCGTATAAATGGCATTACGCAATAGGCATTTTTGTGCTCCTTGCAGTAGACCTTGCAAATCTGTACATTCCGCAGTTTATTGGGGAGATAATTGATGGAATCACGGACGGAAGGCTTGATATGGCGGGTGTGGGTGGCATTATATTTAAGATATTGATAACAGGTCTGATAATCATGGCGGGCGCTTTGGATGGAGATATTTCATCATCGGAGCATCAAGAGGAATAGAATACAGACTGCGTGATGATATGTTTTCGCACATGGAGACACTCTCAGCGCGCTATTACAACAGCCACAAGACAGGAGACCTTATGGCATATTTCACCAATGACCTGCAGGCGGTCAGGATGGGAACCGGAATGGCTGTCATCACCGTGTTTGACGCGGTAATCATGACGGTGATGGTGCTTGTCAAAATGGTAGTATACGTGGATCTTAAGCTGACATTGTTTGCTTTTATTCCACTTATTTTTATAGCAATCGGCTGCTATTTTTATGGAATAGAGTCAAAGAAACGTCAGGTAAAAAGGCAGGATGCTTTCTCATATCTGTCTGACAAGGTGCAGGAGAGTATTGCCGGTATCCGCGTAGTCAAGGCATTTGTGCAGGAGGATGAGGACTTTAAGCAGTTTGAAAACGCTTGCGAGAACAGTAAAGAGAAAAATCTTGCTGTTGTAAAGCTTCGTGCTGTCTTTGGCCCGGCGCTGGATGCCGTAATCGGAATAAGCGTGATAGTGACACTCATCGCAGGCGGCAGGATGGTGCTTGACGGACAGGTTTCGATAGGGCAGTTTGTGGCATTCAACTCATACATCGATATGCTTGTGTGGCCTATGATTGCGGCAGGCGACTGTATCAACACATTTTCCCAGGCGGCTGCGGCATGGGGCAGAATACGGACTATTTTCGAGGAGAAGCCTGATATTGTCGATATGGTGCCACCGGAAAATGTAATAGAAAATGATGGTACTTCTGATAAAATACAAATACATGGTGATATACAGCTTAGCCACCTCACCTTCACATACCCTGATGGCACCAAGCCGGTGCTTTCAGACGTGAGCATACGTGTGAAGCAGGGCGAGATGCTTGGTATCTTAGGACGTACCGGAAGCGGAAAATCATCACTTGCCGACCTGCTTTTGCGTGTATATGACTGTGAAAAAGGAATGATTCTTCTGGATGGCAGACCTATAACAGACTATCCGCTTGAGGTGCTGCACCGTGATATTTCCTATGTTCCACAGGAAAATTTCATGTTTTCCGATACACTTGAGGAAAATATCGCATTTGGACTTGAAGAGCGTATTGTCGATAATCCTGCAATACTCGATGCGGTAAAGCAGGCAGCAAAAAATGCTTGTATACATGACAATATCATGGGCTTTCCGGATGAGTACAAGACCATGGTTGGAGAGCGCGGAGTGACACTTTCAGGAGGCCAGAAGCAGCGAAGCTCGATAGCCAGAGCACTTTTAAAGGATTCTGCAATCCTCATACTGGATGATTCACTTTCTGCTGTCGATACCGATACAGAGGAGCAGATACTTGAAAACCTCATGGAAACCAGACAGGGCAAGACAACCATAGTGATTGCCCACAGGATTTCCACACTGCAGAAGGCTGACCATGTGGCAGTGCTTTCTGATGGAAAACTGACAGAGTATGGCACTCCTGAAGAGCTGCTTGAGCTTGGCGGTTTTTACGCTGATATCAGCCATAAGCAGCAGCTTGAGAGTGAGCTTGGCAGTTAAAGTGATTGAAGATGAATAGTTACAAAATAACAGAGAAGATTATAGTATGAATTCGAGTAAAAATATAAATAAAAAACGAAAATGAATAAAAAAAAGCTCCACAATGCGCCTTATAGCCTACATGAAGCCGTATGCCCACTGGGTGATTTTTGCCCTTTTGCTGGTGCTTGGACTGACATCCTTTGACCTTTACAGGCCGATGCTGGTGGGAGATGCAATTGATACTTTTGGAGCAAATGGGGATTATGATGTAATAATTGCTACAGCCATCAAATATGCGGTGGTACTTGCCCTAAGCTTTGCATTCAACATAGCTCAGACCTGGATACTGCAGAAAACAGGCCAGAATATCATTCTTCAGATAAGAAAAGACCTCTACAGACACATACAGTCGCTTGGCAGCAGATATTTTGACATAACACCGGTCGGAAAACTTGTCACACGCGTGACAAATGATGTCGAAGCACTCAATGAGATGTATTCGGGCATTTTGGTACAGCTTTTTAGAAATATTGTAAAAATAGTGGGACTTGCAGGCGTTATGCTTGTGCTTGATGTTAGGCTTGCAGCGATATCATTTGTGCTGATGCCGCTTGTAATTGGTCTTACAGTGCTGTGCCAGAAAATTGCCAGAAATATTTACAGGCTCTACCGTACGCGCCTGACGGACATTAATACATTTTTGTCCGAGCATCTTTCGGGAATGAAAATCATACAGATATTTGGCAGACAGGAGCGCAAGTTTGAGGAATTTCATGATAAAAATACAAAGCTCTACAAGGCTTTTTACAGGGAGATGCTCATGTATGCGGTGTTCCGTCCGCTTATCTATATTCTGAGCATTTTGTCGCTGATGATAGTGCTGTGGTTCGGAAGCAGAAATGTGTTTGATGAGATTATTTCGGTCGGCACTCTGTATATTTTCTCAAATTACATCAGGTCATTTTTCGACCCGATACAGGAACTTGCAGAGCAGTTTTCGACACTGCAGTCATCAATTGCATCAGCCGAGAAGATATTTACGGTTATGGATGAGGATGAATTTATTCCTGAGGTCGAAAATCCAAAGCAGCCGGATAAAATCATCGGAAAAATTGAATTTGACCATGTCTGGTTTGCCTATGACGGAAAAAACTATGTGCTTAAGGATGTCTCATTTGTCATTAATCCGGGCGAGAAGGTGGCCTTTGTCGGCGCAACCGGAGCAGGAAAATCATCCATTTTAAATCTTATAGGCAGGTATTATGATATACAAAAGGGACATATCTACATTGATGGCATCGATATCAGACAGCTTAGCAAAAAGCAGCTTCGCAGTGCAATCGGTCAGATGCAGCAGGATGTGTTCATATTCGAGGGGGATGTGGCGTACAATATCCGCCTGAATGATGACGCTATCACGGATGCGCAGGTGAAGGCGGCAGCAGAATATGTAAATGCCTCACACTTTATCGAAAAGCTTCCGCAGGGCTATCACGAGCCGGTCACGGAGCGTGGTGCGACCTTCTCGGCAGGAGAGCGTCAGCTATTGTCCTTTGCAAGGACACTCGCCCACAATCCGAGCATACTGGTCATGGACGAGGCAACTGCCAACATAGATACAGAGACAGAAATTCTCATACAGGAGGCGCTTGAAAAGCTCATGGATGGCAGAACAACAATCATGGTTGCGCACCGTCTCTCCACTATCCAGCATGCCGACTGCATCATGGTCATGCACAAGGGACGTATATGTGAGCGCGGTACGCACAGGGAACTTCTGGAACAGGATGGCATATACAGGAAGCTGTATGAGCTGCAGATATCGTAGGGATAATTTATAATATTAGTTGTATTTTGATGAAGGCAGGGGAAGGTTGGAGTTATAGAAAGGTGACTTGGGATGGTATGGAAAATAAACAATAACTGTCAGATTTTTATAGAAAAAACGGATTCCATCGCAGGCCGGCAGAAGGAGATAATTCCACATGTGTCTGCCTATTATGTGGATAAATACACAACTATTTCAGAAAAAGGTGTAAAAAACAGGCAGCAACAGGCTGTGTGGCACAGCAAATCAGGAGCTTTTGGCGGGATACATGCTCTACAAATATCTGGGGATATCATCGGATGAACAGCTTGTCAGAAATGAGCATGGTAAGCCGGAAATAGCAGCAGGATATAAGAATGAGAGCGCAGCTTTTTTTAATCTGGCACACAGCGGCCCATATGTGGTGCTTGCAATATCAGACAGACCTGTTGGCGTGGACATAGAGCATACAAAGCGCATGAGCTTCAAGGTGGCAAAGCGTATAATGCGAAAAGAGCAGTTTGACAGACTCGAAGGCTTTGAGAATGAATCTGAGGCATTTCAGAATGAGCTTACAAAATACTGGACGCAGTATGAGGCGATAATGAAGCTTGTCGGTACAGGCTTTTCAGGGGAGCTGGATGATAAGACGATGGAGGCTTATGAAAAAGGGTAGTGTTTCGTGAGCTTGAGGATTATGTAATTGCGGTGGTGATAAAGTAGGGATTGAAAAATTTCTTGGTTTGTGTTAGCGTATAAGCGTGGATTGCGTCTATATAAGTGAAGGAAGCTATTTATGGAAGCACAATGATGCAGTTATATATTTTAAGGGGGATTTGCCATGAAGAAGATTCAATTATTTTTAAAGTACTTAGTTTTAATGCTATTTTTAATAGCATGGATTATTATAATGTTTTTCACTGATTGTATGAATTCGCAGGCGTTTAAGCTATATTGCTCGTTTGTAGTGGGGTGTGGATGTGTATACTCAATCTGGGAGAAGAACTATGTACCGGATGCAAAATCATATATTGCAGAAAAAGCATTAGTATTAATACTTATAGTAGCTGCCTTCATCAGATTATTATGTTTTTAATAAAAAAATCAAAATACGTAACAGACTTTTCTGTTGCG
>ENA-OQCQ01000107-OQCQ01000107.1-human-gut-metagenome-genome-assembly--contig:-NODE-107-length-10203-cov-1.079794_pt1 | contig 10203 bp, 14 predicted proteins | sample MGYA00242761_ERZ504585 | MGnify/ENA primary metagenome ERZ504585 (study PRJEB26092, sample SAMD00036343) | human gut metagenome | host: Homo sapiens | study: EMG produced TPA metagenomics assembly of... | reverse complement strand
AAAAATGAAGGAGAAACGTTTCGAATTTCGTTTCTCCTTCGTTTCTTATTTCTTCTCTTGTTTTTCTTTTGCCTTCTGTTCTTCTTTCGTCCGGATTTTGTCTTCGTACATTTTCAGATCTGCCTCGTGCAGCAGATCGGAGATGGAGGCTTCGGGGTAGTCGCCGGAGAAGGCGAAGCCGCAAGCGTAGTTGATCTGGAATTCGCCGCGGACGCCGTTGGCTTCCTTTCCGAAATTTTCTATTTTGAAAAACAAATTGAGGATCTCCGCAAAATTTGTTATAGTAAGGGTAATTCAAACAGTTACAAAGGAGGCTATTATGAAAATAAAATCAGTTGCTGTTCTGGGCGCCGGAGCGGTTGGGTCTTATGTGATCTGGGGGCTTTCGGAGAAAAAGGACATCCGGCTTGGCGTTATCGCGTCCGGGGAACGGGCGAAGCGTCTGAAAAACAAAGGATGCAAAATTAACGATACGGTTTATCACCCGGAGGTATGGACACCGGAAGCGGCACACGGCGTGGATTTTCTGATCGTCTCGCTCAAATACGGCGCACTGCCGGGGGCTCTTGACGATATCACTGCCGTTACCGGCGAGAATACTGTGATCATGAGTCTGATGAACGGCGTGGACAGTGAGGAGATCATCGCGGAAAAAGTCGGTGCGGAGCATCTGCTTCATGCTGTTATCAAAGTAGCTTCTCATAAAGAGAATGACGGCTACGTTTTCAACCCTGAGGCGACGCTCGGCATCATTTTCGGCGAAGTTTCGGCTCCGTACGACAGTGAGCGTGTGCAGGCTGTTCTGGATCTGTTCTCCGGCACAGGGCTGCATTACCGGGCAACCGATTGTATTTTAGAGGAAATATGGAGCAAATTCCGGCTGAATGTCTGCAATAACCTGCCACAGGCTATTCTCGGTGCCGGGGTCGGCTGCTACCGCGACAGTGTGCATATGAAGGCGATCAGCGACGGACTCCGCGCAGAACTGATGGCGATTGCGGAGGCAAAGGGAATTGATATCAGCAAGGCGGATGTCTCCTCGGGACGCGGAAGTGCGGTTCCGCCGACGGCGCGCTACTCGACGCTCCAGGATCTCGATGCGGGACGCCATACGGAAATTGATATGTTCTCGGGTGCGCTGATCCGCATGGGAAAAGAGCTTGGAATTCCAACGCCTTACAATGAATTTACGTACCATATGATCAAAGCACTGGAAGAGAAAAACGACGGACGGTTTGACTACAGCGGAAGCGAAGAACCGCTCTGGGCGAAATAGATACGATAGGAGAATCTCACGATGAAAGAAATCAAATGGGCTGTACTCGGATGCGGTGTGATTGCAAATGAAATGGCGGTCGCACTGCAGAAAAACGGAAAGAATATTTACGCGGTCGGCAACCGGACCCATGAGAAGGCGGCTGCTTTTGCGGAGAAATATGGAATTGGAAAGTTTACGATGATTTCCATGAGATGTTTACCGATCCGGAGATCGATGTCATTTATATCACGACGCCGCACAACACGCATCTTGGCTTTATGAAAGAGGCGATTGCCAATGGAAAACACATTCTCGTTGAGAAATCGATTACGCTGAACAGTGACGAGCTCGACGAGGCCATAGCGCTTGCAAAAGAAAAAAGATGTCATCATCGGAGAGGCAATGACGATTTACCATATGCCGATCTACAAAGAGCTGAAAAAAATTCTCGACTCCGGCCGTCTCGGCAGAGTCAATCTGATCACGATGAACTTCGGCAGTTTCAAAGAGTACAACATGAAGAACCGCTTCTTCAACCGGAATCTCGCAGGCGGCGCGATGCTTGATATCGGCGTATACGCACTCTCCTTCATCCGCTGGTTCTTCGACTCCAAGCCGGATCAGCTTCTTTCCCAGGTAAAGCCCGCTCCGACCGGTGTGGACGAGCAGGCCGCCTCCTTCTCACCAATCAGGAAGGACAGATGGCAAGTGTGATGCTCTCTCTCCACTCCAAACAGCCGAAACGCGGCATGGTTTCCTGTGAGAACGGATTTATCGAGATCATGGAGTACCCGCGTGCCTGGGAAGCAAAATCACAGACGCTTCCACCGGCGAATCCGAAATCATCAAAGCCGGTGACAACGCCGATGCACTCGCCTATGAGCTCGCCGACATGGAACGCGCCATCAATGGAGATGCATCTGCCATGCACCTCGACTACACGAAGGACGTCATGGATCTGATGACCTCCTTCCGCAGAACCTGGGGCTATACGTACCCGGAGGAAGAAAAATAAGATTCGCACATCAAAAGCTACTGCCCGGCACACATCAGATGCCGGCAGGGGCACTTCTTTTCACCTGCAATACTCTGCAATTTTCTTTTTCAGTAATTCCGCATCAATCGGCTTTGCGATATGCACGTCCATGCCGGCCTCTTTTGCGGCCTGCCGGTCTTCAACAAAGGCGTTGGCGCTCATGGCGAAAATCGGAATGGAGACGGCATCATCACGTCCATGACTTCCACGCATATTTTATACTTCATTTTACGCTGATATTATTTTCTCTTTCAACCCAAATAACTTTACATTTCCAATATTTTGCATGTCTTTTTTATTTTTCTGAAATTTTTTAAAATCTTCCGTTTTTCTCTTGCACAATTGTTTTTATGCGTATATAATTGTCTGCAGAAAGCAAAGGGGAGCTCGCGTGCGAAGCGGGCTGAGAGTAGGATGCATCTCCTAGACCCTGAACCTGATTTGGGTAATGCCAACGTAGGGAGATACGATATGCACATTTTCTGCAGATATACCTCCACGTATATCTGCTTTTTAATCTCTATGAACACATCATCAACAGGTTCTTCCAGTACCACAAGGGAATTTGCTTCTGCAAAAATACTCACACAGGAGGAACAAAAAATTATGTTAGGCACTTGTCTTGACAATGTCAGAAAAACAACCCCTCTCGTACACAACATCACAAATTACGTTACAGTAAACGATGTCGCCAATATTCTGCTGGCATGCGGCGCAAGCCCGATCATGTCCGATGAACCGGAGGATGTCGAGGATATCACCTCCATCTGCGGCGGTCTGAACATCAACATCGGAACGCTACACAGAACGAGCATCGACGGCATGTACCGTGCCGGTGCAAAAGCAGCTTCGCTCGGCCACAAAATCCTGCTCGATCCAGTCGGCGCAGGCGCAAGCCACTTACGTACTTCGACCGCAGTCGGACTGATGGAAAAAATCCCGTTCACCGTCATCCGCGGAAATATTTCGAAATCAAAACACTGGCACTTGGAAGCGGAACGACAAAGGGTGTTGACGCAGACGTTGCCGATAAAGTAACAGACGAAAACCTCGACAGCGCCGTTGCTTTTGCAAAAAACTTTGCGAAAGACCACAACTGTGTTGTCGCCATCACAGGAGCGATCGACCTCGTTGCCGATGCTGACACCTGCTACGTGATCCGCAACGGACGCGCCGAGATGGGAAGCATCACCGGAACAGGCTGCCAGCTCTCCGGCATGATGACCGCTTACCTCGTTGCCAACCCGGACGAGCCGTTAAAAGCCGCTGCTGCCGCTGTCTGCGCGATGGGACTTGCCGGCGAGATCGGCTGGAGCCATATGAAACCGGAAGACGGCAACTCCACCTACCGGAACCGCATCATCGACGCCATCTACCACATGGACGGCGAGACGCTGGAGAAAGGTGCAAAGTATGAAGTGCGATAAAAAAGGCCTGCTTTTATATGCTGTGACAGACCGCAGCTGGCTGAACGGCGAGACACTGTACAGCCAGGTGGAAAAGGCTCTGCAGGGCGGCGCAACGTTTATCCAGCTCCGCGAAAAAAATCTTGACCAGGATCACTTTATGGAAGAGGCACTGGAACTGAAAAAACTCTGTGCCGCATACCATGTTCCTTTCGTCATCAACGATAACGTGGAAATCGCAGCTAAGATGGATGCGGACGGCGTTCATGTCGGCCAGAGCGATATGGAGGCCGGCGATGTCCGTGCAAAGCTTGGCCCGGACAAGATCATCGGCGTTTCGGCACAGACCGTGGAACAGGCCATTCTCGCCGAGCAGCGCGGGGCAGATTACCTCGGCGTCGGCGCAGTCTTCCACACCGGTTCCAAGGCGGATGCGGAGGATGTCAGCCACGAAACGCTGACTGCTATCTGCAATGCCGTTAAAATCCCTGTCATCGCCATCGGCGGCATCACACGCGATAACGTGACGGAGCTTTCCGGCAGCGGCATCTGCGGCATCGCCGTCATCAGTGCCATTTTTGCACAGAAAGACATTGTTTCCGCAACGAAGGATCTGAAAGAACAGACTCTGCGCATGCTGGAAAACAAATAATTTTACGTAACCATTCATCCTCACACCAGGCGGCAGACTGGGGGCACCACTTTCTTTGTCGCCTGTCCAAAAAGAAAAGTAATGCAAAGGAGTAATTCTCATGGACGCGAAAAACATGAAAACAGCATTAACAATCGCGGGAAGTGATTCCAGCGGAGGCGCCGGCATTCAGGCAGACATCAAAACCATGATCACAAACGGAGTTTACGCCATGTCGGCAATTACCGCACTCACCGCCCAGAACACCACCGGAGTTTCCGGTATTTTCGATGTAACACCGGAGTTTCTGGCCGCACAGCTTGACGCCGTCTTTACGGACATCTTCCCGGACGCCGTCAAAATCGGTATGGTATCCTCCCCGGCACTGATCGAAGTCATCTCCGAACGGCTTCGCTTCTACCAGGCCAAACACATCGTTGTGGACCCGGTCCTCGTCGCTACAAGCGGCTCCGCGCTCGCTTCGGGCGGCGTGCCTGACCTGATGAAAAAACTGCTCTTTCCTCTGGCCGAAGTCATCACACCGAATATCCCAGAGGGAGAAGTTCTTTCCGGCATCAAAATCCAGTCGGAAAGCGATATGGAACGCGCCGCAAAAGAGATCGGGGATTCCTGCGGCTGTGCCGTTCTGTTAAAGGGCGGCCACAGTATCAATGATGCCAACGATCTTTTATATCACAACGGCACATTTACCTGGTTCACCGGAAAACGCATCGACAATCCGAACACACACGGCACCGGCTGTACACTCTCCAGCGCCATCGCATCGGGGCTCGCAAAGGGGCTTTCCCTTCCGGATGCCATTTCCGCCGCAAAAGAGTATATTTCGGGCGCACTCGCGAGCATGATGGATCTCGGCCACGGCTCGGGACCGCTGAACCACGCTTACCGGATCTGATTTTGAAAATAAAGGAGAACAACAGATGGAACGCAATTACGCAACACAGATGGACGCCGCACGCCGCGGCATTGTAACACCGGAGCTGAAAAAAGTCGCAGAAAAAGAGTATATGACCGTGGAAGACCTGATGCCGCTCGTTGCCAGCGGAAAGGTTGCCATTCCGGCCAATAAACTGCACACCTGCATCGATCCGGAGGGCATCGGCTCGATGCTGCGCACGAAAATCAATGTAAATCTCGGTGTTTCGAAAGACTGTAAAGATTACGATGTGGAGATGCAGAAGGTACTCTCCGCGGTCAATATGGGCGCAGAAGCATCATGGACCTGTCGAGCCACGGCAATACGCAGCCGTTCCGGCGGAAACTGACCTCCGAATGTCCGGCCATGATCGGCACCGTACCGGTATATGACAGTGTGATCCATTACCAGAGAGACCTGGATACGCTGACCGCCAAAGATTTTATTGACGTCATCCGCCTCCATGCCGAGGACGGTGTCGATTTCGTCACCCTGCACTGCGGCATCACCAGAAAAACCATCGATCAGATCCGCAAACACAAACGGAAAATGAATATCGTTTCCCGCGGCGGCTCCCTCGTGTTCGCCTGGATGTGCATGACCGGCGAGGAGAATCCGTTCTACGAGTATTACGATGAGATTCTCGATATCTGCCGTGAATACGATGTGACCATTTCTCTCGGCGACGCCTGCCGTCCTGGCTGCCTTGCCGACGCAACGGATGTCTGCCAAATTGAGGAGCTGGTGCGCCTCGGCGAACTCACCAAACGTGCCTGGGAAAAAGACGTCAGGTTATGATTGAGGGACCGGGCCACGTTCCGATGGATCAGATTGCGGCCAATATGAAAGTACAGCAGACCATCTGCATGGGCGCTCCGTTCTATGTCCTCGGACCTCTTGTGACCGATATTGCACCGGGCTATGACCACATCACTGCTGCCATCGGAGGCGCAATTGCCGCTATGAACGGCGCTGCTTTCCTGTGCTACGTAACGCCGGCAGAGCATCTGGCTCTTCCGAACCTGGATGACGTAAAGCAGGGCATCATCGCAAGCAAAATCGCCGCACACGCTGCCGACATTGCCAAAGGCGTGCCGCATGCGCGTGATATTGACGACAAGATGGGAGACGCCCGCCGCGTGCTCGACTGGGAAGCACAGTGGGACTGTGCACTGGACCCGGAGACCGCAAAAGCCATCCGCGCCGACCGCTCGCCGGAACAGGAAGATACCTGCTCGATGTGCGGTAAATTCTGTGCCGTGCGAAGCATGAACAAAGCTTTAAACGGCGAACATATCGACATTCTTTAACGTCAGTAGACAAGAAGTCACAGTACGCGAAAAGGAACGGTTTTCATTACGAAACCGTTCCTTTTCTGCATTTCCAAAATCTTTTTCTATTTTGCCCATCCTTCGGCATAACGGACTGCTTTGTGCCATCCGCTCATCTTCTCATCGCGCTCCTCTTTCGAGAGCTCCGGCTCAAACGTACGGTCAATGGCTCCGTTCTGTTTTACCGTCTCCTGATCCGGCCAGTAGCCGACGGCGAGTCCCGCAAGATAAGCTGCTCCCATCGCGGTCGTCTCGATGCAGCACGGCCGCTCCACCGGCGCCTGGCTGATGTCCGCCTGGCACTGCATCAGGAAGTTGTTGGCGCTTGCTCCGCCGTCCACACGCAGCGCAGAGAGCTTCATGCCGGAATCTGCCTCCATCGCTTTTAAGACATCATCCACCTGATACGTGATCGACTCCAGCGTTGCGCGGATCACATGGTATTTGTTGACGCCGCGGGTCAGGCCGAGAATGGTTCCTCTCGCATACTGATCCCAGTACGGTGCGCCAAGGCCGGTAAACGCCGGCACGACGTAGCAGCCGTTCGTGTCGTTCACCTTCTGCGCCATGTACTCGGAATCCGCCGAGGACTCGATCAGCTTCATCTCATCGCGCAGCCACTGGATTGCGGCTCCGCCGACGAAAATGGATCCCTCGAGCGCATACGTAATCTTGTCCCCGATGCCCCATGCAATCGTGGTAACAAGACCGTGTGTCGAAGAAACCGGCTTTTCTCCCGTGTTCATCAGCAGGAAGCAGCCTGTTCCGTATGTATTTTTCGCTTCGCCCGGCGCATAGCAGGTCTGGCCGAACAGCGCCGCCTGCTGGTCTCCCGCTGCTCCCGCAATCGGAATCGGGCCGCCGAAATATGTGGATGCCGTCTCCCCGTAGACACAGCTCGACGGGCGGACTTCCGGCAGCATACAGAGCGGAATGTTCAGCTCTTTTAAGATATCCTCATCCCATTTCAGGGTATGGATATTGAACAGCATTGTACGGGACGCGTTGGTGTAATCGGTGACATGTATCTTTCCCTTTGTCATCTTCCAGATCAGCCACGTCTCCACTGTTCCAAAATAGAGATCGCCTCGCTCCGCCCGCTCGCGCACGCCCGGAACTTCATCTAGAATCCATTTCAGCTTCGTGGCTGAAAAATACGCATCGATCACAAGACCTGTTTTCTCCCGGAAACGGTCAACCAGTCCGCGCTCCATCAGGGAATCGCAGTATTCCGATGTTCTGCGGCACTGCCATACAATTGCATTGTAGACCGGCTCTCCCGTCTTTTTGTCCCAGACGATCGTCGTCTCTCTCTGGTTTGTGATGCCGATTGCCGCGATATCCTCGTAGGACGCGCCCGCTTTCTGCATTGCCTCCACGGCTACACCGAGCATCGTGGACCAGATTTCATTGGCATCGTGCTCCACCCAGCCCGGTTTCGGGAAACGCTGGGTAAACTCCTTCTGCGCAAGGCTTACGATCTGTCCTTTCTGATCAAACAGAATACAGCGGTTGCTCGTTGTGCCGGCATCAAGTGCCATGATGTATTTTCCCACGTTTAAAAAATCCTCCTGTCTCACATTTCAAGAAGAGAGCCTGACAGAATCCACTGCCACGCTCTCTTCCTTTTCTTTGTATGTATCGTATCACAGAATTCTTTTTCTGTAAATCAAATCGTGTTTTTCTGCAGCAATTTATGCCGTAATGATCTCCAGCAGCGCACCGCGCAGATCATTTGAAAGTTCCATGCTCTGCAGCTCTGCAGCCAGAATTGCTACCTTTCCGTCTGCTTTGTGAAGAAGATTTGCGATCTGCTCTTTGGTGATGTAGCTGATTTCGGCGTGCAGCAGCAGATCCTATCGCACGGATGTGCATGACATCGATTCTTTGCAATCTCCGATCTTCCGGCAGACAGATTGTCACGGTATCCTGCGGTTTTACATCTGTTACCGCGATCGTAAGAAGTCCGTCTTTCTCTCTGACTTCTGCATCCGCTTCCACGCCGTTTACAAAGACCTTCGCTTCTTTTGCCGTACTTCCGCCGAATTCTACGCAGTACATTCTGCTTTCCGGAACAAGGCTCTGATTGCCCTCAACCGGTGCAATCGTAAATTTCCGCGCACCCCAGTCGAGCGTCATCGATGTTTTTGCACAGTCATCCTTCTCATATGCCATGGTAGTATTGTCATCCTCGTACAGAGCAAATGTATTGTCCGCGCCCGCGTAAACGCGTACCGTCAGCTCATCCGGGTTGGATTCTACATCCAGCGCACTGATCTTCTCTGTCATCGGGATAATCGCACCTGCTTTCGCAAGAACCGGGATCTCCTCGAGCGTACGGTACAGATCCATACTTCTGCCACCCTCGTAAATCATTCCGTTGAAGAAATCAAACCACGTACCTTCCGGCAGCCACACCTTTGTTTTTGCACGCTTCAGCTCCGGAATGCATTTCGTTGTCACCGGTGTTACCATCAGCTCGCTTCCGAAGAAGTACTGATTCGGTGCCTGATTTTTGACCCAGAAAACCGTCTCCGGGTAATCATAATACATCGGAACAACGATCGGTGTGTCTTCTTTCCATGCACGGTAGTTCATCGTGTACAGATACGGTACGAGTTTATGACGCAGACGAAGGAAATCATCCATTGTGCTGCGCACTTCCATACTGAAGTTCCAAGGCTCTTTTCCACTGAAGGCACTGCTAGAGCTGTGCAGACGGTTGATCGGAGAAAAGACTCCGTACTGATACCATCTTGCTTCAAGCTCATCGTCACGGTAGCCGAGCATATGGCCGCCGATATCATGACTCCACCATCCGTAGCCGATGTTGGAGGCTGTGCTGGTAAAGTATGGCTGGAAATCCAGGGATTCCCAGGTGATGTGGGTGTCTCCGGAAAATCCGACCGGATAGCGGTGGGAGCCCGGTCCTGCATAGCGGGAGAAGGTCATCGGACGTTTTCCGTCTCTTCCACTGTCAAGAAAATGATAGTGATTCAGCATCCACAGCGGATCAAGACCCTCGATCTTGGTACTTTGTCCCTGCTGCCAGTCAATCCACCAGAAATCGACGCCCTCTTTTTCCATCGGATGATGAACTTTGTCGAAATATACATCAACAAATTTCGGATCCGCAATGTCAAAATTGACCGGCTCTTCTTTTTTTGCATCCACTCCCATAGCCTCTGCTACTTCCGGATAGCAGTCCTCATACGCACGATTCCGTCTGCCGGATGGACATTCAGTGTTGTCTTCATGCCGCGTGCATGGAGTTTTCCAAGAAAACGCTCCGGATCCGGGAAGAGTTTTTTATTCCAGCTATAGCCGGTCCAGCCGCTGCCGTATTTTGGATCCACATCGTCTACACGGTGCCAGTCCATATCGATAACAGCAACCGAGAATGGAACGTTCTCTTTGTCGAAGTCTTCCATCAGTTTCATATAAGATGCTTCACTGTAACGCCAGTAACGGCTCCACCAGTTTCCAAGTGCAAATCTCGGAAGCATCGGAGTTTTGCCGCAAAGGTGGTAGAAATCCTTTAATGCCAGGCGGAAATTCCAGCCATAGCCGAAGAAGTACAGATCCTGCACTCCTTTCTTTCTCG
>ENA-OQCQ01000103-OQCQ01000103.1-human-gut-metagenome-genome-assembly--contig:-NODE-103-length-10287-cov-1.316043_pt1 | contig 10287 bp, 9 predicted proteins | sample MGYA00242761_ERZ504585 | MGnify/ENA primary metagenome ERZ504585 (study PRJEB26092, sample SAMD00036343) | human gut metagenome | host: Homo sapiens | study: EMG produced TPA metagenomics assembly of... | reverse complement strand
TGGCATGGTTTACGTGAATACAGATACCTTTCAGAATGATTTTGTATCAATTTCATCTAAAGATGAAGCCCTCACAGCTTTAATTCATTTGGGATATTTAGGATATAACATAGATGAAAAAAATGCGTTTGTTCCAAATTTTGAGGTTAAAAAAGCCTATCAGGCTGCACTTTGTACAAGTGGATGGAGTAAAGTAGCAGATTCGATTTCAAGATGTGATGAACTTTTGCAAGCAACCATAAATGGTGACAGTGAAAAAGTGGCCGAGCTCATTGAAAAAGCTCACGATGCCTACACATCAATACTTAAATATAATGATGAAAATTCACTAAGCTGTGTTTTATCTATGGCATATTTTACAGCACCTGCATATTATAATGTTGTTAGAGAGATGCCAGCGGGCAAAGGCTTTGCTGATTTTGTTTTTATACCAAGGCTAAATGCAGGAGAAAGACCTGCAATGATTATTGAACTTAAATATAATCAATCGGCATATAGTGCAATAAGGCAGATAAAGGAAAAACGTTATCAAGGGGTTTTAAAGGAATACTCTGGTAAGGTACTGCTTGTTGGAATAAATTATAATATGGATGGCAAGAATAAAAAACATCACAGTTGCATTATTGAGCAGCTGGTCTGAAAATAATAGTGTAACAGCCGGGGCAGATGCCCCGGCTGTTATTGTTTCTAATGCCTTATAAGTTTAAAACTCCAAAGTCACCTTAAAAAGATCGCCATCCACAGTCAGCTCCAAAGTACCGTTCATAAGCTTCATGAGACTCTCTGCAATAGACAGTCCCAGCCCACTGCCCTCGGTATTTCGCGAGCTGTCTCCTCTGACAAAGCGCTCCTTTAGCTCATCGCTTGAAATATTAAGCGGTGTAGCCGACACATTCTTGAAGGTTATGATGGCTCCGCTGTCCTTTGGAATGATGTCAATGTACACTCTCGTACCCGGCTGGGCGTATTTGTTAATGTTGTTCATCAGATTATCAAACACTCTCCACAGATGTCGTCCGTCTGCCTGAATCATGACAGGCGTAACGTCATTTTTGATAATTAAATCAAGATTATTTTTCTCGAATTTTTCTTTGTATTCTCCGGCTACCTGTGACAGCATAACAGCCGCATCCAGTTCCTCAAGTTCTACATTTATGCTGCCGGTCGATGCCTTTGAAGCTTCAAGTAAATCCTGAATTAATTTTTTCAGACGTGATGACTGTCTGTCAAGAACGTCAAGATATTCGCGTACCTTCTCGTTATCTATGTCCTCCTTCTGCAACAGGTCCACATAATTGATAATGGAGGTGAGCGGTGTCTTGATATCATGCGACACATTTGTGATGAGCTCCGTCCTGAAGCGCTCGCTCTTCATTTTTTCAGAGACCGCCGCCTCTATTCCATTGCTCACATTATTCAAATCCTCTCCATGCTTTCTGAAAAACAGCATGAGTCTTGACGTATCAACCGGCTGTGAAAAATCACCGTTTGCTATAGCCTTTGCGGCGCATCTTATCCTGTCATACTGCATGATAAATGCGATAAGCAGAGCAAGCTCTATAAGCTTTATAATGAATATAAATCCAATACTCCCTATTCCAAAACCTATAAGCTCAAGCAGGCATATGAAACCGAATGCAAGCATACTGATCAAAAACAGCGGTACATTTCTTTCTATCCAGCAAAGCCATATCTGATTGGGGCAAATACCATCCTGCATAGCTTTTTGACAGGCTTTAGGAAAATCTCACAACATAGTAGCACAGTGTATGCTTCCAGAACTCATGCGCCCTGATTCTTACGTATGTTGAAAGGATTGCTTCAAGCGAAACCATGGTTGCCGCCAGACAAATGAGTGCCACCACCGGAAGCTGCTTTATAAGTAAAAAGCCTGCCGGAAATACCATAAAGTCTGCAAGCATTGTCACTCCAAGCATCACCCCATACGGCAGCCTGTCATATAATCGTAATTTAATTTCTTCCGAATCCTCGCGTTTTCCGGCAACCGTCAGCAGATACCCCGCCGTAATTACAAAACCAAGTATAAATACGACAAACAATACACTCAAATGTGTCTCTGTAAATTCCATGATATCCAGTACGCTGTCTGCCTGATTGAAGTAATCGCCCTTTTCCTGAAGCTGCTCAGGCAGCTTTGCATACACATAATAGTACCCAGGCTTATCTTCCGTTGAGGTGTATGGATAGTACACAATTCCGTTGTCTGATATCTTAAATGTATCCGGTAAAAGCTCATAACTCTCATTCACCTGCTCCACCACTTTTATAATTTCGTAACGGTCATAATAAACATCCTCATCATAATCGTAGTAAGAACCGTCACTTTCAAAGCCCGAATCATCGTCATCCTCCAGATTCATGCCACACTTTATATGATTTCCTTTTTCATCATAGCACTTTACATTTTTCCACTCGGCAAAGCCGGAAGTATCGAGCGGCTGGCCTGTAAACATCTCCTCATAGGCAAAGTATTTATTTCCATTCTCATCGGTTTTCTCAACTACCTTATATAAGCCGAGCGAGCTATTATCGTTAGAGCCTGTCATCACCCTCACCTTTGGAATGACATAAGCTGTGCCATCATTCAGGCACAGATAAAAGAGCCCATTTGTCTTGGAATACATGATTGAGCTGATTCTCTCACTGTTCATATCGCTTGAAGCAGCGTCTGACTCCTCATAGCTGCCGCTCATTGCATCCCACAGATTTGATAGCCTGTTCCACTTTAAGTTCTCTGCCTTGTAGCTAAAAAATATAATCCGGATTTGATATTTTATCCACACTTGAATATACCTTTGCAGCATCAGATTTCACATCTACCTTGTCCTCTGATGTTTCATTACTCTTTACCACTGCGGCCTGCAGATTGGTATCATTAGTCATCTGCGAAAATGCATTGTCATCACCGGATTCATAATTGTACACCATCTGTCTGCTATAGGCTCCTGCAATATTCGCATGAATCTCATCCCTTAGCTGTGCTGTGCTTTCATAATTGTTTGTGTACACTGCAACTAACGTTGTCACAACAAGCCCTGCCGCCATGACCGAGCAGACTATAAATGCCACAAGCTTAAGCCACAGATTTCTTGATATTTTTTTCATATCATTCACCTTTCATTTTATTCAGCATCAATTTTGTATCCGCGGCCCCAGATGACCTTTAAGTATCTTGGCTCTGCCGGATTTATCTCAATCCTTTTCTCTTGTAGATGACGGATATGTACCGCCACCGTGTTTTCTGTCCCATATGGCTCATCCTTCCAGACCTTTGCATATATCTGATTCGGCGAATACACCTCGCCCGGATGCTCCATGAGAAGCTTCAAAATATCGTACTCTGTACGTGTGAGATTTGCTGCCTCGCCATCAACTGTCACCGTCTTTGATTTGTCATCCAGCTCAATGCCACCGATTACCAGCTTTCCTATGCTTGTATTGCCTGCACCGAGAAGCATGTATCTCCTGATCTGCGACTTCACCCTCGCCTGCAGCTCTACCGGGTTAAACGGTTTCGTCACATAGTCGTCTGCTCCGACCGTGAGCCCGAGTACCTTGTCAGTGTCCTCACTCTTGGCAGTGAGCAGTATGACCGGCACATTAGAGATTTTTCTGATTTCCACCATCGCCTCTATGCCGTCCATGACAGGCATCATGATATCCATCAGGACAAGATGCACATCATTGTGTTTTACTATATCGAGCGCCTCCAGCCCGTTTCGCGCCGGGATTACCTCGTAGCCATCGCTGGTCAAATAAATGCTGATTGCCGATACAATGTCTTTTTCATCATCACATACTAATACTTTATACATAATTGCCTCCGGAAGTTTTATGTTGATCTTATTGTATCAATTGTAACATTAAAATCCAATTATGTAACACATTAAGATTTGTTTAAGAAATAATCTTAATGAAACTCAAAAGAAGCTCCGATTTACTGATATCAAATCGAAGCTTCTTTTCTTAGTTAGTTCATTATATTTGTTATTTACTATATCGTTAATTTATTATTATGATTAAAGGGGTAAAATACCTTTTGACCCTCATATCATTATAATAACCGGTTGATTTGTTTACTTCGCCTGGAATTTCTTTGCCAGCACCTTTGTCAGGATGTTGATTAAGAATACGATTACGAGAAGAACAACCGCAATTCCAAATGCCTGGTCGAATTTTCCTTCACTTGTCGCTGCAAGGTAGAGCTTGATGGTAAGTGTTCCACCTGACTGCATTATCTTTGAGAAATATCCGCTTGCAACCTTTGGAAGCATTCCTGCACTTCCTGCTGTAAAAAGGAGTGCTGCTGACTCACCTACTATTCGGCCGATTGCAAGGATAACACCTGTGATAATTCCCGGCATGGCTAACGGCAGCAGGATGGTACGGATGGTGTGCCATTTTCCGGCTCCAAGTCCGACTGCACCGTGTCTGTAGCTGTCCGGTACAGTTTTAAGCGCCTCCTGTGTATTTCTTGTGATGAGAGGCAGCACCATGAGTGTCAGTGTCAGTGAGCCTGTCAGGATACTGTAGCCAAAGCCTATTGTCTGTCCGAAAAACATCATTCCGAAGAGACCGAAGATGATTGACGGTATTCCTGCAAGTGTCTCTGTGGCAAACTCGATTGTGGATACGAGCTTACCCGGCTTTGCATACTCATTCAGGTATACGGCAGCTCCCACTCCGACAGGAGTTGCTATGAGCATGGTGATTATTATAATGTAAAGTGTATTAAGCAGGTTTCCCGCTATTCCGACAGTGCCTCTTAAGACAGATGTCTCGCTGGTCAGAAACTGCAAGTTTACCTGGCCGATTCCCCCTGACAAATACATATATGATGATTCCCGCAAGCAGCACTACCGATAATGCTGCACACAGATATATGAAAAAATATACTACATCATCGCCTATTCTGCGGCGTTTTCCATTTATACTAGTCATTTTCCACAGCTCCTTTCTTTTTGAGTTTCATAAGGGTGAGGGTTGATTATCATGATAAACACAAAAAGTACAAGGCCTACTGAGAAAAGCACCTGTCTGTGAAGTCCACTTGCGTATCCCATCTCACTGACAAGCTGTGTGGTAAGGAAACGCACTGAGTTGAACGGAAGTGGAAAGCTTACCGTTCCACCGGCTACCATGTTGATAGCCATAGCTTCTCCAAGTGCACGTCCTATTCCGAGCACAATTCCTGTCATGATTCCTGACTTTGCCGCCGGAACCGTCACTTTAAATATTGTCTGTATCTTTGTTGCTCCAAGTGCAAGTGATGCCGCTCTCATCTGCTGCGGTACTGCCTGTATTGATGATACGCTCATGTTGATTACCGTAGGAAGAATCATGATTGCAAGCACTATGATTGCTGCAAGCAGATTTGATCCGCCGGTAAACTGATGTGTTGCCGAGTTTGCAAAAATATGTTTCTCCAGCTTGTATAATACCGGATTAAGTATCATAAGTCCCAAAAGTCCATAGATTACTGATGGAATTGCTGCAAGCAGCTCTACTGCCGGCTGCACTACTGCTGAGAGCTTTTTATTTGCCACCTCAGTAAGAAATACTGCTGTAAGAAGAGCAATTGGTACTCCTATGAGTATAGATACTGCTGTTCCTATGATGGATGTGAGGATTATGTACAATATTCCGTAGCTTGGGTCTGCCGCTGTCGGCGCCCATTTTGTTCCGAATAAGAGGTTTAACACTCCGACCTTGAAAAATGCCGGTGCGCCTTTAAGGAACATATAAATTGTTATTGATAAAACTGCGAATATTGCCACAACCGCACATACCGTGAATATTATTTTGGCAACATTCTCTACTATGGATTTATGTTTCATTTGATACTCCTTGTTTCAAAAAATCCCCCAGGAAACCTGCCATTTCCTGAGGAAACCCTGTATCTTATCGATATGTATTAATACTGATGTCTGTATTTCATATCATTACTATGACTGATAATTTCTACTGAGGGAGGATAAGACCTACCTTCTTGATAACTGCCTGTCCCTCATCTGAGTTTACATAGTCAAACCAAGCCTTAACAATATCGTTCTGCTCGTCAATCTTGCCCTTTGTAGCCATTACAAATGGACGAGAAAGAAGATATTTGCCTGCTACAATGTTTTCCTCTGTTGCCTCTACTCCGTCAATTTTCATTGCTGTTACTGTATCATCAAGCACGTCAAGTGAAACATATCCGATTGCTCCCGGTGTTGAGCATACCTTTGCAAGAACTGCTCCTGTTGAGTCAAGCTCCTGTGCATATTTGCACTGATCCTTTACATCAAGAAGCTCTTCGAAGGCTCCTCTTGTACCTGAAGCTGCCTCACGGCCGATTGCTACGATTGCCTCATCTTTTCCACCAAGGTCTTTCCAGTTTGAAATCTCACCTGTGTAGATTTTCTTTAAGTCATCTGATGTAAGCTCTGTTACTGAGTTGTCCTTGTCTGTGATTACTGCAATTCCGTCGATTGCTACGATGTTTTCCTCAACGCCGTTTGCTTTCTCATCATCTGTAAGTGCTCTTGATGAATCTCCGATATCTACGCTTCCTGCTGTTACTGACTCGATTCCTGAACCAGAGCCTGTATACTCAACTGTTACTGTCACTCCAGGGTTCTTCTCCATGAATGACTCCTTGAGTGCCTCACAAAGCTTCTCCATTGAAGTACTTCCTGCAAGCGAAAGTGAACCGCTTAAGTTCTCATTTGATGTACCTTCATCTGCGCTTGTATCTGCATTGTTGTCTGCTCCGTCTGAGCTTGAGCCACATCCTGTAAATGCTGCTGTCATCATTGTTGCAGCAGTTGCTAAAACTAAAAGTTTTTTCATACGATTTTTCATTTTAATTTCCTCTTTCATTTCTTTCTTGAATTTGTTTCTTTGTTCGTTACAACTGATATAGTAATGGGGAAATGTAAAATGCAAAATCATTAGTGTGTAAAATGCATGTAAAAAAATATTCATATCCCCTATTTCCTGTCCCTTTCTTAAAGCAAGCCAATACACTAGTTACTATTTTTCTGCTTTTTTATTGATAAAGTAATATATTACTTTGATTTTCCAAAAAACCAAATAAAAAAAACACGCTATACGCGTGTCCTAAAATGAAATAGTCGGTAACTATTCAGATACATTCATAAATAAATCGGCGTGACAAGATTCGAACTTGCGACCTCTACGTCCCGAACGTAGCGCTCTACCAAACTGAGCCACACGCCGTCTGCTATTCGTTTTGCAACTATTAAATAATATCACAATGTATAAATTTTGTCTACCCCATAATATATATTTATGGTATGATTTATGCTGTATAATATGATAAAAATTTACACTGTTGTGCCCAGCCTCACAGCGAAGTATCATACCCATGACTGAACTGTAATTTAATCACGTAATTATTTTCTTATACTATGAAGCCGGCCCGGCAGCGCAGTGACCGACTAACCCCCAACGTATGAAAATTATAAGGAGAATATCATGACAAATCAGATAAATCACATAAATAAAACAGCTATAATAACCGGAGCTTCACGCGGTATCGGTGCCGCCATTGCCAAAAAGCTGGCTTCCTGTGGCTACAACCTCTCACTTTGCTGCCGCAATTCATCTGACAGGCTAAAGGCGCTGGCTGATGAGCTTCACTGTGCATACGGAATTGAGGTGCTATGCTTCACCGGAAATGTAGGAGACTTTTTTCTTTGCCAAGGATATGGTTTTAAAAACCATTTCCCATTTCGGCCATATAGATGTGCTCATTAACAATGCCGGTATATCTCATATCGGGCTGCTGAGCGACATGTCCCCGGATGAATGGAACAATATCGTGGCGATAAATCTAACCGGTGTTTTCAACTTTACAAAGCTCGTCACCCCTTATATGGTTGCCGATAAAATGTGGCCGTATACTACAGATTTCCTCTGTCTGGGGCAATGTCGGAGCATCCTGCGAGGTGGCATACTCAGCCTGCAAGGGCGGTATAAATGCATTTACCAAGGCCCTCGGCAAGGAGCTTGCGCCATCGCATATTCCGGTAAATGCCATAGCCTGCGGTGTCATAGATACCGATATGAACCGCTGCTTTAATGAGACAGAACGCGCTGAGCTGGCCGATGAAATCCCTGCCGGACGCTTTGCCACAGCCGATGAAGTCGCAGATATGGCTTACTCCGTCATCACTGCACCTGATTACCTCACAGGACAGATAATCACTTTTGATGGTGGCTGGATTTAAAATTGTAATTTTAAATTTTCTAATTTTTTCGTATTTTTTCAGATATTTGTTGCTTTCTACGATTATTGTGTTACAATTTGTTTATGAATGAAATAAATATCTTTTTACAAGAAAGGCAGCTATCAACATTAGCACAACTGTGCCTGACAGGCTTGATTATCTGATGAGGCTCCACAGCTTGACCAACGTGGCTCTTTCGGAAATCATGTGCTGTGCAGAATCAACGATTTCAGGCTACAGGACAGGCCGTAGAGTGCCTGACATTTTTGTCATTTGCCATTTAAGTACAATTTTTGGTGTAACACCCAATTATTTTCTTGGATTCACAGACGAAATTTGTCCAACTCACAACTGATTATGTGATATATACAAGGCCTTCCGGTATCACTTCACAACCATCACCGGCTGCTAATGCAAATGTCACATAAAATATATTGAAAAATGAAAGGGGGAAATGTTACAGTCTAAGCCAAAACTGTAACGAAAAACAGCCCGGTACACATATCACAATGTGTGCCGGGCTGCAGATTTTATTGTTATTCTGCCACAAGTATTATCGTGGTTCTCGCAGGAACTCTTATGGTGTTGACACCCAAAAGCTCCGTCTTTGCCGTGAAGTCCTCTCCGTCAAAATACTCTACATTGGTATTGGTGTCCACATGCCAGTGTTTTCCGTTTGGAAGCACCGGAAGCTGCATCACAAGCGGCTCCCAATATGCATTCATGCAATAGAATACAATATCATCCTCCGTGTCCTCCTCATTTCTTCCGGCATACATGATGCCGATGAGCTTTGTCTTGTAATCGGTCGAGGCATTGAACGGCGTACCGTTGTGCACACTGATTTCCGGGAACTGGCAGGATGAAGGCTTTGTCATCTTTCTGAGTATAGGATGCTCTTTCCTGAACTGAATCATATGACGCACGAAATCATGGATTTCCTTGAATTCCTCAAGCCTGCTCCAGTCGAGCCATGAAATGATATTGTCCTGACAATACGCATTGTTGTTTCCAAACTGGGTGTTGCAGAACTCATCGCCCGCAAAAAACATCGCCGGGCCACGGCTGCACAAAAGCGCTGCAAATGCATTCTTTATAAGGCGCCTTCTAAGTCCGTTTACATTTGGATCGTCTGTCTCACCCTCTGCGCCACAGTTCCAGCTATGTCCGTTGTTGTCTCCGTCTGTGTTATTCCAGCCGTTTTTCTCATTGTGCTTTTCATTGTATGAGTAAAGGTCATACAGTGTAAAGCCATCATGACAGGTCATGAAATTGACTGATGCCTTGTATCCTCTGCTCTCCGGGCTGTAAAGGTCGCGTGAGCCGGTGATACGTGTGATGGCATTTCCCGCCATACCGTCATCGCCCTTTAAAAAGCTTCTCATGTCATCCCTGTATCTGCCGTTCCACTCAGCCCATCTGTTCCATGACGGGAAGCTTCCCACCTGATACAGTCCGCCTGCATCCCAGGCCTCTGCGATGAGCTTCATCTTGCCAAGCACCGGGTCGAATGCCAGCGACTCAAGAATCGGCGGATTGGCCATAGGTGCACCGTTTTGGTCTCTTCCGAGAATGGAAGCCAGGTCAAATCTGAAGCCATCCACTCTGTACTCAATGGCCCAGTGTCTCAGACAGTCTATGATAAAGTTGCGCACAACAGGATGGTTACAGTTCATAACGTTTCCACAGCCACTGAAATTGTAGTAGTGTGCATCCGGTGTAAGCTATAGTACACGTTATTGTCTATACCCTTGAAGGAAAAGCATGGTCCCATCTCATTTCCCTCAGCGGTATGGTTGAACACCACATCAAGAATGACCTCTATTCCATTTTCCTTCAGAGCCTTTATCAGTGATTTCAGCTCGTCTCCCTCGTGGTTGTGCTCCTCGTTGAAGGCATAGCTCGTATTCGGTGCAAAAAACGATACTGTGTTGTAGCCCCAATAATTGTAGAGCTGTACATCATCAACCACCCTCGCACTCTCCATCTCATCGAACTCAAAATCGGTCATGAGCTACCATCTGACATTTAC
>ENA-OQCQ01000102-OQCQ01000102.1-human-gut-metagenome-genome-assembly--contig:-NODE-102-length-10360-cov-1.288478_pt1 | contig 10360 bp, 11 predicted proteins | sample MGYA00242761_ERZ504585 | MGnify/ENA primary metagenome ERZ504585 (study PRJEB26092, sample SAMD00036343) | human gut metagenome | host: Homo sapiens | study: EMG produced TPA metagenomics assembly of... | reverse complement strand
TAATAGCATTACAAATTTATCATTACAAAAATCCTGAACTAAAAAGAAGCAATATTAAACAAAAAAACAGCCAAATTAAACCTAAAGCCATGTCGTATTTTGTCGAAAACTGCTAATCACCAATCAATATTGAAGCTTCTAATAGAAATCTTCAAAATACAAGCGCGTAACGCGCCTAGAATATTGATATATTATATGGAAAAATGAACCCACCAACAAAAACAAAGAGAGAAAATTTCGCAAAAGACGACAAAATTTCAAAAGAAAGACAAAAAAAAGAAGTTCTACGAAAAATATAATCGATGGAGGGATGAAATATTTGGGAAGAATTTATTATGAACAGAAAGGACTTATTAACCTCGATGATATTGTAGATATATTTATTGAGGTGGGAAATATACACAATTACCTGGAAAATGCAGCCTTGCGGATTTTGCTTTTTGGCAATCCTGAGCTGAATTTTTATCAGTGCCGATTATTAGTATTGAAGTACGGAGAATCACTTTCACAGGATGATTTGCACGGGCGGATGGTATTTATGAGAATGATACAGCTGCTGGAAGCCAACACAGTTTAAAATAAAATGAGAATTTCTTTTTTGACCGGGCAACCGGTCTTTCTTTTTTGCACAAATGGTGTTATAATTTTGAAGAAATTATGTTGATTACTCATAGCTTTAAAAAAGAAGCATTGCATTGTGTTTAATTAAACCAAAGCATGATAATTCAATCAAAGAAAAGAGGACAAAAATGAACATCGTAGTACTTGCCGGAGGGCTCAGCACAGAGAGAGATGTTTCCTTCAAGACAGGAGCATGGTAGCTAAGGCGCTCAAAGAGAACGGCCACAAAGTTATATTATTGGATGTATTTATGGGATATAGTGACAGGGAGGAGGACCTGACAGGGTATATTTGACCGCGCGGACGAGATAAGCGTGCAGGTCAGCGATATTCCGACAGAGGCACCTGACCTCGCAAAGGTAAAGGCTTCCAGAAAGGACCAGTCACCTTGCTTCTTCGGACCAAATGTCATCAAAATGTGTCAGATGGCGGACATTGTTTTCATGGCTCTCCACGGAGAAAACGGAGAAAACGGAAAGATACAGGCAGCATTTGACCTCTTCGGTGTCAAATATACAGGCAGCGATTATTTAAGCTCAGCCATCGCCATGAACAAGGAGACATCAAAGCAGTTCTTCCTTGCAAACGGTATCCCTACTCCAAAGGGTATTTCCATGACAAGAGCGACCAGACAGGACGATATCACAAAGCTTGACCTGACACTTCCATGCGTGGTAAAGCCATGCTGCGGCGGTTCAAGCATCGGTGTCACCATCGTTAGAGATGCGGCAGAGTTCAAGGCGGCACTTGACGATGCCTTCAAGTGGGAAAATGAGCTGGTTATCGAGGAATTTGTACAGGGCAGGGAGTTCTCTGTCGGCGTTATCGAGGGCAAGGCTCTTCCTATTATAGAGATTGCACCGAAAGAGGGCTTCTACGATTATAAGAATAAATACAAGGCGGGCAGTACAGTAGAGACATGTCCGGCCGAGCTTCCTGAGCAGGTGACAAAGGATATGCAGCACTATGCCGAGGAGGTTGCGCGTGTTATCGGGCTTGACACATATTCACGCTCAGACTTTTTGCTCAATGACAAAAATGAGATGTTCTGCCTCGAGGCAAACACATTGCCTGGCATGACTCCGACCAGTCTTCTGCCACAGGAGGCAGCGGTTATCGGTATGAGCTTTAATCAGCTCTGTGAGCATCTGATTGACATATCTTTGAAAAAATATGAGGTGTAGCATGTCTGATAGGTACATGAAGAATCTTACATTTGCAAATATCGCTAAAGCCTGTGAGGGCACATACATAGGCGATGAGACACTGCTCGATACGACAATCACCGGCGCCGTCATAGACAGCAGACAGGTGAAGGAGGGCTATCTTTTTATCCCGATAAAGGGAGAAAGGGTGGACGGACACAAATTCATTCCGACTGTGTTTGAGCAGGGAGCAGCAATTGTGCTCTCTGAGCATAAGCTGACGGATCCGGCAGGCCCATATGTGCTTGTTGAATCAACCACCGATGCCATGAAAAAGCTAGCGGCCTTTTACAGAAAAAGCCTGGATATCAAGGTGGTGGGCATCACCGGAAGTGTCGGCAAGACCAGCACCAAGGAGATGATATCATCAGTCCTTGAGCAGAAATACAGCGTCCACAAGACAGCAGGCAATTTCAACAACGAGATAGGCCTGCCACTCACCATTTTCGGAATCAGGGAAAGCCATCAGGTAGCGGTGCTTGAGATGGGCATATCTGATTTTGGCGAGATGCACAGACTTTCTACTATGTCTTGCCCGGATGTCATGGTCATCACCAATATCGGCTACTGCCATCTGGAGTTTTTAGGCGACAGGGATGGTGTGCTTAAAGCAAAGACAGAGTGCTTTGAGCATATGATGCCGGATGCGGTCGCAGTGCTGAATGCAGATGACGACAAGCTGGCCACAGTGCAGACTGTAAATGGAAAGCCCGCCATATACTATGGCAAGGAATCGGCTTCGGACGTTCATAAATCAGTATATACCACAAATATTGAAAACCTGGGCTTTGACGGCATGAAGGCTCATTTTGTCACCCCGGAGGGCGAGTTCGATGCACAAATCCACATCCCGGGTGAGCACAATGTATACAATGCCATGGCGGCAGCGGCTGTCGGATTGCAGCTTGGCCTAACAATAGCTGAGATAAAGTCAGGAATCGAGAAAGCAGAGACAATCGCAGGGCGTACCAATTTCATCAAAACGCATGGCATGACAGTGATAGATGACTGCTACAATGCAAATCCTGTATCCATGAAATCCTCTATCGAGGTGCTTTCGCATGCAAAGGGCAGGACAATAGCAGTGCTTGGCGACATGGGCGAGCTGGGAAGCGATGAGAAAAAGCTGCACCATGAGGTAGGCGAAGCAGTTGGAGAGAATCATATTCATACACTTTTTGCCGCAGGAGAGCTGGCAAAGGAATATGCAGCCGGAGCCGCAGAAAAATCATCCGATGTAGACATCCACTATTTCGAGGATAGGGAGACCATGACACAGGAGCTTCTTTCATATGTGAAGGAGGGCGACACCATACTGGTGAAGGCATCACACTTCATGGAGTTTCCGAAGGTGGTAGAGGCATTGAATAAGTAGAAAAATAATCGGACGAAAATTAATTCGATGTTTAATTATCCGCAAGAAGCGGATGTTTTCCAAGCCTCATATCATAATATGCAACTATTCAGAACCGTAATAGTATAAAAGAAAGAGAGAAAAAATAATGGCACAGAATCCAATCGTAACAATCACAATGGAAAACGGCGATGTAATCAAGGCGGAGCTTTATCCGGAAATCGCACCAAACACAGTAAACAACTTTATCAGCTTAATCAATCACAACTTCTATGACGGAGTATGCTTCCACCGTGTAATCAAGGGCTTTATGCTCCAGGGCGGAGATCCGGACGGAAACGGTACAGGAGGCCCTGGCTATGAAATCAAGGGTGAGTTCACACACAATGGTTTCAAAAATGACTTAAAGCACACAGCAGGTGTACTTTCAATGGCACGTACCATGATACCTGATTCAGCAGGCAGCCAGTTCTTCATCATGCATCAGGATGCACCACATCTCGACGGAGAGTATGCGGCATTCGGCAAGGTAATCGAGGGCATGGATGTGGTAAACAAGATCGCAGAGGTGCGCACAGACTACATGGACAAACCACTTGAGGCTCAGGTCATGAAGACAGTTACAGTTGATACCTCGGAGTGGACTATCCGGAGCCGGAGACAGTTTAATGATAATAATTATCGATGAGGCAAGCGCAAAACTTGCCTCTTTTTACTATCATGGCGAGCTGCAAGAAAAACTGTATGGTGCACTACCGGGAAAATTGCTGGATGAGTTGCAGAAGAAACTGCCGGATGAGCAGCAGAATAATTTGTGTGTGTATGAAATAAAAAATAAATCAGGATATACAGAATATGCAGATAACGCACAGAAAACAAATATCGGAAACATAAGAATCACGGAAGTTTATGCCCACTGTATCTGGATAGTATCAAACAGGCAGCAGAAGCAAATAGCTGACTCACTCGGCATATCATCAGTAGGAGAACCGCAGTGTGGCACGCGCTATGCAGTCGAGAGCCTTGCAGAGCTTGATATTGAGTATCTTGAGCGGGTGCGCAGGCGGTATAATCACATCCCGTGGGACATCGGCGAGACAGACAGGTGTCTGATACGTGAGCTGTCCCTGTCAGACCTTCCTGCACTTTATGAGCTCTATGACAAGCCCGGCATGACAGACTTTGTGGAACCGCTTTACGACTACGAGACAGAGCTTGAATACCAGAAAGCATATATAGAGAACATGTATGGCTTTTACGAGTATGGCATGTGGCTTGTATTTTCCAAGGAAACAGGGAAGCTGATAGGCAGGGCAGGGCTTGAGCACGATGAAATGGGCTATATGATAGCACCAAAATTTCAGAACCAGGCTATGCCACGGAGGTGTGCCGCTTCATCATAGAATACGCGCGCGAAAACACAGACTTTGAAGAGCTTTACTGCCGGATAGATGAGAGAAATGAAGCATCGGTTCGCCTTGCAAAAAAGCTTGGATTTACAAATAGCGGGCATGTGGATGAGGATATACATGCCTCTATATATAGAAAAAACATAAAAAACAATGAAAAACATTGAAAAATATGCAATTAGGCAATAAAATATAAACATAGTTTAACGATTTGGAGGACGAAAAAATGAAACAATATGCATACGGAGTAGATATAGGTGGAACAACTGTAAAGATAGGCTTTTTCGAGACCACAGGAAAGCTTGTCGATACATGGGAGATTCCTACACGCACAGAGAATTCAGGAGAGCTCATTCTGCCTGATATCGCAGCATCCATCAAGGAGAATAACGAGAAGCACGGCATCGAGATGGGTGACATCGAGGGAATAGGCATGGGAGTGCCGGGACCGATAAAGGATGACGGAACAGTATTGAAGTGTGTCAACCTCGGCTGGGGCGTGTTCAACGTGGCACAGTCACTCTCAGTACTGTGCGGCGGCATCAAGGTAAAGGCCGGAAACGATGCCAACGTAGCTGCACTCGGTGAGATGTGGCAGGGCGGTGGAAAGGGTCATCAGGATGTAGTCATGATCACACTCGGCACAGGCGTAGGCGGAGGAATCATCCGCGAGGGCAGAATCGTAGCCGGAGTAAACGGAGCAGGCGGAGAGATAGGACATATGCCTATGGTAGATGATGAGTCAGAGTGCTGTGGCTGTGGCAAGAAGGGCTGCTTGGAGCAGTATGCATCAGCAAACGGTCTCGTAAGAGTGGCAGAGAGATACATTGCAGCACACAGGGATGTGGCAACAAAGCTTGATTTAAATGCAGGCTTCACAGCCAAGGATGTATGCGATGCGGCAAAGGCAGGAGATGCAGCGGGCATTGCGGCTGTAGAGCAGTCTATGAAGCTTCTCGGCAAGGCAATGGCAGCAGTAGCATGCGTTATGGACCCTGAGGTATTTGTTGTAGGCGGAGGCCTTTCAAAGGCGGGCAGCATCATCATCGATACAGCAGCAAAGTACTATAAAGAGTATGCCTTCCATGCAAGCCGTGAGACAGAGACTCAAGCTTGCAACACTTGGCAACTCAGCCGGCATGTATGGCGGAGTAAAGATGGTTATCGGCTAACAACATAAGATTGCAATTTTTAAAGAAATAAAATATAATGGCTACTAAAGATACACTACAATCGAGGTGAGACTATTGGCAGATTACTCAACAGAAGAATTAGAAAAAATAGCGGACAAATTTCGCTCAGATACCAGCGGTATAAGGGGAACAAAGGATTTTACGAGCCCAGAGGAGCTTTACGATGAGCTGAAAAAAAGAAATCAAAAAGTACCATCCGTCGGATGACACGAGCCTTGTGGACAAAGCCTACAGGGTAGCTTATGATGCCCATAAGGGGCAGGCGCGTAAGTCAGGAGAGCCTTATATCATACATCCGCTCTGTGTTGCCATAATACTCGCCGAGCTCGAGCTGGATAAGGAAACAATTGCAGCAGGACTGCTCCATGATGTGCTGGAGGATACCATCATGACCATGGATGAGATGCGTGCGGAGTTTGGAGACGATGTCGCACATCTGGTGATGGTGTCACGAAGTTGAAGCACCTGCATCTGACAGACAGCACCAAGGATCCGAAGGACAAGAACGCGGACAGGCTTGAGATGCAGGCTGAGAATCTGCGCAAGATGTTTCTCGCCATGGCAAAGGATATCAGAGTCATCCTCATAAAGCTGGCAGACAGACTGCACAATATGCGTACACTCAAGTACCAGTCCAAGGAGGCACAGCAGCGTATTGCCAGGGAGACACAGGATATCTACTGCCCTATCGCACAGCGCCTTGGTATCAGCAAGATAAAGATAGAGCTCGAGGATCTTTGTATGAAGTACCTCTATCCGGATGCATACTATGATCTGGTAGAGAAGGTAGCCCTCAGAAAGACAGAGCGCGACACCTACATCCAGGGCCTGGTAAACGATGTCAAGAAGTATGTTACAGATGCCGGCATCAAGGCTGAGATATACGGCAGGGCAAAGCATTTCTTCAGCATATATAAGAAGATGGTCAATCAGGACAAGACGATAGACCAGATATATGACCTCTTTGCCATCAGGATTCTGGTGGATACCATACCTGACTGCTACGCAGTGCTTGGTATCATACATGAGAAGTATAAGCCTATACCGGGCCGTTTCAAGGACTATATCGCCATGCCGAAGCAGAACATGTACCAGTCGCTTCACACGACGCTCATAGGCCCGAGCGGACAGCCGTTTGAGATACAGATTCGTACCTACGAGATGCATCGTACTGCTGAGTACGGTATCGCGGCACACTGGAAGTACAAGGAAACAAACAACGGCAATGCCACTACCACCACTGTCACAGAGGAGGAGAAGCTCAGCTGGCTGCGCCAGATACTCGAGTGGCAGCAGGACATGTCGGATAATAAGGAATTTATGACTTTATTAAAGAGTGATTTAAATTTATTCTCCGACAACGTATTTGCATTCACACCGTCCGGCGATGTAAAGAACCTGCCAAAGGGCTCCACACCTATAGACTTTGCCTACAGCATACACTCTGCGGTCGGTAACAAGATGGTCGGGGCCAAGGTAAACGGCAAGCTGGTGCCGATAGACTATGTCATCAAAAACGGTGACCAGATAGAGATAATCACCTCACAGAACTCCAAGGGACCAAGCCGTGACTGGCTCAAGGTCGTAAAAAGCACACAGGCCAAGAACAAGATCAACCAGTGGTTCAGAAGTGAGCTCAAGGAGGAGAATATACAGCACGGCAAGGATCTGATAGCAGCATATGCCAAGGCAAAGGGTATCAACTTTGCTGAGATAAACAAGCCTGAGTATCAGGAGAAAATACGCCGCAAATACGGCTTCCACGACTGGAACTCATGCCTTGCAACCGTCGGCCACGGCGGACTCAAGGAGAGCCAGATAGTCAACAGGATGTACGACGAGTACAAGAAGGATCATGTGGTGCCGGTGACAGATGCAGATGTGCTTGGCAGCATCGCAGAAAAGCAGCAGGCAACAGCAGGTATACAGCCGGAGCACAAGTCAAAGAGCGGTATTGTGGTACACGGACTCTATGACGTGGCTGTGCACTTCTCAAAGTGCTGCAATCCTGTTCCGGGAGATGAAATCGTGGGCTTTGTCACAAGAGGCCGAGGCATCTCCATCCACAGGACAGACTGCGTGAATATCATCAATCTGTCCAAGATAGAAAAGGACAGGCTTATAGAAGCAGAGTGGCAAGATACAGCCCTCATGGACAATGGTGCCGAGTATCAGGCAGACCTAAAGATATTCTGTCATGACAGGCCGGGACTGCTCGTAGATATCACAAAGATATTTACCGAGAAGGAAATCAATATCAGTGGTATCCAGTCCAAGACCAGCAAGCAGGGCATCGCTACAATCGAGGTGTTTTTCAATATCAGAGGCAGGGACCAGATAAAGGTTCTAGTGGAGAAGCTCAGACAGATAGAAAGTGTAATAGACGTAGAGAGGACCACCGGCTAAATCCCGGTGGTTCTTGCGTGAAGCATAACATATAACAGACAAGGAGTACACTCATATGGTAAATATGAAGATAGACCACTTCGTAGTGGGACCGGTGCAGACCAACTGCTACTTTGTCACCAATATAAAGACAAAGGAAATGATAATAATAGACCCGGGCGCGTGTGCTAAACAGCTCGCCAAAAAGGTGGACGAATCAGGCGCAAAGCCAGTAGCAATACTGCTCACACACGGACACTTTGACCACGCCACGGATGCAAAGCCGCTCGCAGACCGCTACGGCATCAAGATATATATCCATGAGGCAGACAAAGCCACACTCGATGACCCGCAGCTCAATGTCAGCTACATGATGGGGCAGTCAAAGACCTTTTATGCAGATGTATTTTTGAAGGATAAGCAGGAGCTTGACATCGCAGGCTTTCATATAGTAGTGCTTCACACACCGGGGCATACACCGGGTGGCTGCTGCTATTATTTCCCGTATGAGGACGTGATCTTTACAGGAGACTCGCTGTTTTGCGGCTCAATCGGACGTACGGATTTCAAGGGCGGCAGTATGTCAGACCTCGTGCGCACAGTGAAGGAAAAAATCATGACACTGCCTGAGCATACAGAGGTGTACCCGGGCCACAACGACACAACAACCATAGAAAACGAGAGGATGTATAACCCTTACTTATGATAGTAGTAGTATTTAATAAACCGGATTTTGAATATGATGTGCACTCCCTGCTCAAGGAGTTCTTCCCACAGGAGGACGTGCAGATGTACTATAGCTGCCCACCTGATGAGGTGGAGGGAAAAACCTGGCCTGCACGCACCATGAGATGACAGACGCTGGCGTAAAGGAATTTGCGGATGCCTCACAGGTATTTAAGATAGACTATGTGGGTGATGAGATTGCGGTGGAGTGGACGCTGAATAGAGCCGGTGGAAATAATTCCATGACAGATGAGATGCAGCAGGCTGACGAAAATGACATTAAAACAGCCGGAGAAAGTATCTGCACAAAAATATCCGTGGACGGCACAGACCGCAAGGAGACCAAAAACCGCCTCAAGCTCGCCCTGTATTCCATGATAGAAAAGGGCACAGGAAAGAGCCTTCCATGGGGCACACTCTCAGGCATCAGACCGACCAAGATAGCCATGAAATGCATAGAGGACGGCATGAGCGATAAGGAAACCTACGACTATCTGAAGAAAACCTACCTCGCAAGCGATGAGAAAATCGATCTCTCAATAGGCATAGCAAAGCGTGAGAAGGCACTGCTCGATAGGGTGGACTATGACAATGGCTACAGCCTGTACATAGGCATACCATTCTGCCCGAGCACCTGTGCATACTGCTCGTTTACCTCATACCCGCTGGGTGTGTGGAAAAACCGAGTGGACGATTACCTCGATGCACTCGAGAAGGAGATAGACTACACAGCACAGAAATTCTACCACAAGAAGCTAAACTCCATCTACATAGGAGGCGGCACACCGACCACACTAAGCCCTGCGCAGCTTGACAGGCTTATCAGAAAAATCAAATGCAGCTTTGATTTAAAGGACTGTCTGGAATTTACGGTGGAGGCAGGCAGACCGGACTCCATCACGAGAGAAAAGCTCCTGGCACTAAAGAAAAACGGCATCAGCCGTATATCAGTAAATCCACAGACCATGAAGCAGCAGACGCTTGATATAATAGGAAGACACCACACAGTAGACGATACGATACAAAGCTTCAAGCTCGCGCGTGAGCTGGGCTTTGACAACATAAACATGGACCTCATCATGGGACTTCCCGAGGAAACACTCGATGATGTAAGGCACACAATGGAGCTGGTGAAGGAACTGGCACCTGACAACGTCACTATCCACTCGCTCGCAGTAAAGCGAGCTGCAAGACTCACCATCTTCAAGGACCGCTACAGCGATATGCAGATGGTCAACACTCAGGAGCATATGGATCTCTGCGCAGCCTACTGTAAGCAGATGGGGCTTGAGCCATATTACCTCTACAGGCAGAAGGGCATGGCAGGCAATATGGAGAACGTGGGCTATGCCGCAAAGGGCAAGGCCGGTGTATACAACATACTGATAATGGAGGAAAAGCAGACCATCGTGGCTGCGGAGCCGGAGCAAGCACCAAGCGCGTCTGGCCGGTACCGAATTCGGGATG
>ENA-OQCQ01000101-OQCQ01000101.1-human-gut-metagenome-genome-assembly--contig:-NODE-101-length-10391-cov-1.147993_pt1 | contig 10391 bp, 9 predicted proteins | sample MGYA00242761_ERZ504585 | MGnify/ENA primary metagenome ERZ504585 (study PRJEB26092, sample SAMD00036343) | human gut metagenome | host: Homo sapiens | study: EMG produced TPA metagenomics assembly of... | reverse complement strand
CGCCAAAGAGGGCTACGATATGATCGGCGTGGACAATTCTGAGGATATGCTCGAGATTGCCAGTGAAAAAACGCGCCGAGTCCGGCTTAAACATTTTATATCTGCTTCAGGATATGCGGGAATTTGAGCTCTACGGAACCGTGAAGGCGGTTGTGAGCATCTGCGATTCCATCAACTATATTCTGGAGGAAGACGATCTGCGGGAAGTCTTCTCACTCGTCAACAATTATCTGGATCCGAAGGGCATGTTTATTTTTGATTTGAATACCAAGTATAAATATGAACAGATGGGTGAGACTACGATTGCGGAAAACCGCGAAGAGGCAAGCTTCATCTGGGATAATTACTATGACCCGGAGGAAGAGATCAACGAATATGAGCTTGCCATTTTCATCCCGGAGGGAGAAGATTCCGATCTGTACCGTAAATTTGAGGAGGTACATTATCAGAGAGCGTACGATCTTGCGACGATCCGCCGCTTATTGGAAGAGGCAGGCATGGAGTTTGTGACGGCCTACGATGCATTCACAAAGGATGCGCCGAGACCGGAGAGCGAACGTATTTATGTCGTAGCAAGAGAAAAAGGAAAAAGTGAGAAATAGGAGAGAAACATGGATTATATTGTAAGAGCAACAGCGGCAGACGGACAGATTCGTGCGTTTGCAGCGACAACAAGAGAAACCGTAGAGACAGCACGCCAGGATCACAACACGAGCCCGGTTGCAACCGCAGCGCTGGGCCGCCTTCTGACGGCAGGTGCAATGATGGGCGTTATGATGAAGGGAGATAAAGACCTTCTGACCCTGCGCATCCATGCCGGCGGACCGCTGAACGGCATTACCGTAACAGCAGATTCCAAAGGAAATGTAAAAGGTTACGTCGGAAACCCGGACGTCGTGATTCCGGCCAACAAAAAAGGAAAACTTGACGTGGCAGGTGCTGTCGGCGTCGGATTCATGGATGTCATCAAAGACCTGGGACTGAAAGAGCCGTACGTCGGACAGTGCGTTCTGCAGACGAGTGAGATCGCAGAGGATCTGACCTACTATTTTGCAACGAGTGAGCAGGTTCCGTCCAGCGTCGGACTCGGTGTGCTGATGAACAAAGACAATACCGTCCGTCAGGCCGGCGGCTTTATCATTCAGCTGATGCCGTTCTGCGATGAGAAAGTCATTGAAAAACTGGAGCAGCGTCTGGCAGAAGTCAATTCCGTTACCGCATTCCTTGACGAGGGCCTGACTCCGGAGCAGATTCTTGAAAAACTGCTTGGAGACATGGACCTTGTGATCAACGATACCGTGCCGACCCAGTTTTACTGCAACTGCAGCCGTGAGCGTGTATCGAAAGCGCTGATAGCGGTCGGAAGAAAAGAACTGAACGAGATGATTCAGGAAGCAAAACCGGTGGAGCTGAAATGCCATTTCTGCAACAGCGCCTATGAATTTTCTACCGAGGATCTGAAAGAATTATTGCGTAAGAGCAAATAACAGTACTGTTTCAGGCGAAACGGAGGCTGTGAGAGCTTCTGTTTGCAGAAAATCTGTAACAGGGAACCAGATAGTGGAGGAAGAAAGAGATGAAACAGGGATTCGTAAAAGTTGCCGCCGCTTCCTGTGCGGTAGTGGTAGCGGATGTCAGAGAAAATACGAGAGTCATTCTGGAAACGATTCATAAAATGGAGGGCGAGGGAGCAAAGGTGATGGTGCTCCCGGAGCTGGCTCTTACCGGCTACACCTGTAGTGACTTATTCTGGCAGAGTCAGATGATTGATGCGGCGAAAGAAGGATTAAAGGAAATTGCCGATGGCACGAAAGAGACCGATGCGCTGATTTTTGTCGGACTGCCGTGGGAACAGGGCGGAAAGCTGTTCAATGTAGCCGCTGCGCTTTGTCACGGAGAGCTTCTCGGTGTTGTGCCGAAAAAGTATCTGCCGAACTATAATGAATTTTATGAGCTGCGTCATTTTGCGCCGGGAAAAGAAGCGGTGACAACAACGGAATTTTTTGGAAAAGAGGTTCCGTTTGGCATGAATCTGCTCTTCCAGTGTGAAAAAATGCCGCGTCTTAAAGTTGCAGCAGAGCTCTGTGAGGATCTCTGGACTCCAAATCCGCCGAGTGTGGCGCATGCGCTTGCAGGTGCGACAGTGGTCGTAAATCTTTCTGCCAGTGATGAAATGGTTGGAAAAGACAGTTACCGGAGAAGCCTTGTGAGCGCACAGTCGGCGCGTCTGATCTGCGGCTATATATACGCGACAGCAGGCGAGGGCGAGTCGACGACAGATCTTGTCTTTGGCGGACAGCATCTGATTGCTGAAAACGGAACCATTCTTGCCGAGGCAAAACGATTTGAGAATCAGATCATTTGCGCAGATCTCGACGTGGATCGTCTGACAAGTGAGCGCAGAAGGATGACCACGTATCCGGAGCAGAGAACCGATGGATATCAGGTCGTTCGATTTTCATTGGCAATAGAAGAGACAAAGCTGACCCGCTACTTCGATCCGCGACCGTTCGTACCGTCAGACAAGCATAACCGCGATCAGCGATGCGATGAAATTTTAAATATCCAGGCTATGGGACTGAAAAAACGTCTGGCGCATACCCATTGCCAGAGCGCAGTCATCGGTATTTCCGGCGGACTTGATTCGACGCTGGCGCTGCTCGTAACGGCAAGAGCATTTGATCTGCTTGGGATTCCGAGAAAGCAGATTCTGTCTGTGACGATGCCGTGCTTTGGGACGACGGACCGTACGTATCAGAATGCCTGTGAGCTGACAAGATGTCTTGGCGCAACCTTAAAAGAGATCGATATTAAGGAGGCAGTCAATCTTCATTTCCGCGATATCGGACAGAATCCGGAGAAACACGATGTGACGTATGAAAACGGACAGGCGCGTGAGAGAACGCAGATTCTGATGGATCTTGCCAACCAGTCCGGCGGTATGGTTATCGGAACGGGTGATCTTTCCGAGCTGGCACTTGGCTGGGCAACGTACAATGGCGACCATATGTCGATGTATGCCGTCAATGCGTCCGTACCGAAAACCCTGGTGCGCCATCTGGTGCAGTATTATGCGGACACCTGCGGGGAAAAAGCACTTTCCGATATCCTTCTGGATGTGCTCGACACGCCGGTCAGCCCGGAACTGCTGCCGCCGAAAGATGGTGTCATTTCTCAGAAAACAGAAGATCTCGTCGGACCGTACGAGCTTCATGATTTCTTCTTATACTATATGCTGCGTGTGACGTACGAACCGCTCAAGATTTACCGTGTGGCAAAACTTGCATTTGCCGGTGTCTACGATGATGCGACGATCTTAAAATGGCTGAAAACGTTCTACTGGAGATTTTTCGCGCAGCAGTTCAAACGCTCCTGCCTGCCGGATGGCCCGAAGGTCGGAAGCGTTGCGGTATCCCCGCGCGGCGACCTGCGTATGCCGAGTGATGCGTGCGTGAAGCTCTGGAGAGAGGAACTCGACCAGCTGTAAAAAACAAAACAGGAAATACGGAAAGAAACAAAGATAATCCAAATTGGTGCAGGGAATCAAATTTTGAGATGCACGACAGAAAAAAGGCTTCGGAGCAGAAGAATGCTTCGAGGCCTTTTTGCATGGAAAGATCAGGATTCTGCGGAGGAAGGATTTTGAGCCTGTTCGAGCGCCTGATTGATCGCGGAGACGAGCAGTTCGGAGGTGTAGCGGTCGTCCTCTCCGTAGATGAGGCCTTCCGTCGTCTGATTCACATAGATCTGGCTTGCGATGGAATCGAGCGCGGGCTCCATGAGCGGATACATGGCGGCGGTGGTTTCACTTAAGTTATTCAGTGAAATCGCGGTGATGCGGTCCTGCTCAACATTGACCTGCACATCGAAGGTCTGGTCGCCGAGGGAGATCGTGGAGGTGTAGATGCCGGGAATGTAGCGTGCATTTTCGGCGGAAGCAGCAGTGGTGACAGAAGGTTTTTTCGCAGATCCTTATTCCCGGAGAACATGATCAGAAACACCACGAGAAGAATCAGCGCGAGAGCAAGAAAAACAGCGGTGTAAACCACTTCTTTCATATGTAGTACAACAATTTTCGTTTTGGAACTCATGGGCGGGCACACTCCTTTTTGAAAAACCGTCTGTGAGCGGACGAGGGCGAACGGACGGGCGTTTTTACTATAATGTATGTAAAAGAAAAATCGTTTATGAAAAAAAGTGTCTGAAAAATCATTTCCGCAAGCTGCAAGTAATCTTTGGACAGTCTTTCTTCTGCCCGAAAATTAGTATATAATGTAATCGGTCACGATAACAAACTTCAGGGAGAGTCGGGAAAAGAGGAGGGGAAAGATGAAAAAAAGAAAAAATCAGAAGGACCATGGGCGTTTTTTTTACTACTTTTTTGCTTCTGCAGATTATTTTACTGTTTCTGTACAAAGCGTTTATTGTTGATATTGCTAAAAAAATGAGGAAACCTAGGTGGAAAATACGCTGCAGATTTATCATAATACGATGGAAGGTGTATTGGAACGCTTGGATGATAACCTGGATCTTTTACTGGGATATCGACTGCTTTTGACACAGCTAAATGGAGAAAATAACCTGGAAAAAGTGAAAGCGCAGTATAAAATGCTTCAGATTCTAAAGGAAAGATGTAAAGACACAAAGGAAGCGGATGCCTATGCGGTTGTTAATTGTAAAGACAACAGTATCCTGATTCAGAGAAATGGAAATATAACATATGATACAATAAAAGATATCAAAAGGTATCTTCAAAAGCGTAATACGTTTGATAAAACTCCTACATCCGGCTGGACTTCTACTGTTATGGGGGCGCAGGTGTATCTGGTAAAATATTATAATTATGGTGCAAATACGATCGCTGTATTGATATCAGAAAAAAGACTGGACTCCTTGTTAAACTATAATGATATGTCCATCAAAGAGGCAGCATTTTATCTTACAGACAAAAAAGGGGAAATTCTGTGCGCTTCAGGAAAAGATTGGGCATATGGAGAAGAAATAGAGAATCTGCAGAAACAGGATCCATCCATCAGTATCTATCAGGGATCTGTTCTGGAAGATGCATATCAGATGTATTACAGTGTAAAATCATCCGAGTATGCCGCATATTCTACCTCCGGTATCGTTATTTTTGGATTTTTAGTACTGTCTTTGCTTTTCTTTGGAACAATTGTCTGGTATATGCAAAAAGAAATCTTCCGGCCGATTGCAGACCTGTTCTGGGTGTCCAGAAAAATTCACAGTGGAGATTTCAGGGGCAAGAGCGGAATATAATACAAACAGCTACGAAATGGAAGAAGTAAAACAGGCATATAATGATATGGTACAGACGATTCTTGAAATGAGGGTGCAAAAGTACGAACAGGAACTTCGAATGAAGGATGTGCAGCTGAAGTATATCCATATGCAATTAAAACCACATTATTTCCTGAATGCTTTATCAACCATTAACAGCATGGTTTATCAGCACGAGGAAGAGAATGTCCATACCTTTATTCAGGCATTTTCACAGAACATCCGTTATATGTTTCGAACTGGTCTGCATACCGTTCCGCTGCAGGATGAAATAAAGAATGCCGAGGGATATCTGGAAATGCAGCGACTCATGTACCGGGATTGCTTTTATGTCTATATGGATGTACCGGAAGAACTGCAGCAGTATCCGGTGCCGCAGATGATTCTGCATACATTTTTGGAAAATATATTTAAGCACGTGATCAGTATTGATTCGTTCACTACGGTTCTGATTCAGGCATTGTGGAGCTTCTCGGGGAAGGAAGTTTACTTAAAACTGGAACTATATATATCGCAGGGTCAATTTTCGCAGGAAATACTGGACTTTGTGAATAAAGATATGGAAATAACAGAAAAAAAAGATGGAAGTGGAATTGGAATAAAAAATGTAAAAGAGGTTCTGAAGATGATGTACGAGCAGGATCATCTTCTGTATTTGGAGAATCTGGAACCGGAAGGAACCAAAATAACCATATGGATTCCGAAAACACTGAAATGTACAGATGAGGAGAAAGACGAAGAGAGATGAATTTGCTGATTGTAGATGATGAAATTGTGACAACGCAGGTATTGGAAGAACAGCTGGATCGCGCGTTACTTTCTATTGACCAGATCTATGTGGCCTACAATACTTCTATGGCCAGAGATATTTTGCAAAAAACAAAGTGGAACTGATTTTATGCGATATTGAAATGCCAAAGGAGAACGGGATTCACTTTCTGGAATGGGTACGAGAACAGAAAATCCAGACAGAGGTTATCTTTCTGACCAGCCATGAAAAATTTGAATATGCCTATGGAGCTGTACAGAATGGTGCGGCAAACTATCTGCTGAAGCCGATTGACATGAATAAAATCAATCAGGCATTGCTTCGTGTGACAGAAAAAATAGCCTGGAAACAAAAAACGGAGGAAATCCGGGAATATTGGAAGATCGGAAAAAGAAAGATGGTGCGATATTTCTGGACAAGAGTATTGCTGGAACCCGGTGTGCAAAAACAGGGACTCGAGGAGAAAATAAAGCAACAGGGGATAGCGGAAGAAATTCAGGAAAAATATTGTGTTGTGATTCTTCATTTTGCCAGTGGCAAACTGGACTTCGGGAAAGAAAAGGAACAGGAATCCATTTATAAATTTGCAATGGAAAATATTCTGGCAGAAGCATTCACAGAAAAAATCAAAATGGAAAATGTGATCTGCTGGGAAGAGAATACGGGGACCTATCTTGGAATTCTGTCGGAATTTTCGGAAAAGGAGACGAAGGAGAGAGCGGCACGGGTCAGAAAGATATTTGAAAAATATTTTCCTGATGCATTGCAGATCGGATACATTTCCCCGAGTGTTCCTTTTTATGAAGCAGGTTTGGAAAAAGAGAAAATAATGGAATATGACAAAACGCATATTTATGACGAAGGGGAAATAAAAGAATTTATGGCATTGCTTCGAGAAAAAGAGGCTTCCGGACATATTCTGGACGAAGATTATATCCTGCAGTGTCTGAACAAGGGTTCCAGGGTAAGTACACTGGAATATTTACAAAAAACGCTGCAGCATGTAAAGCAAACGATGCATTCCGTAGAAGGATTTCGCAATTTTCAAGTGGAACTGACACAGCTTGTAAGCAAATATCTCCATGATAAAAAGGAAAATATGAACAGCGTGATTCGTGATCCGATCTATCTGAAACTGGATATGAATGCTGTTAAATCAGAATTCTCTATGGTGCAGTGGATGACCTGGCTGATGAATAAGGTATTTGATCTGACACAGGAGGAACGGAAGGAAAAAACAGAAAAAAGGATCAACAGATCAGGTAATTGATTATATCAGAGAACATTATACGGAAGATATTAACAGAAATACGCTTTCGGAGAGGTTTCATTTTTCGCCGGAATACATTGGAAAAATGTTCCGGAAGGATATCGGAACGTCGTTGAATGATTATATTAATTCCCTGCGCGTGGAAAAAGCGAAACATTTGCTGGAAAACACCAATACAAAGGTGATTGATATTGCGCTGGAAGTCGGATTTGATACTCTTCCGTATTTCTCATCTGTATTTAAAAAAATATACGGGAGTTTCACCGGCAGAGTTTCGGAAAAAAGAATAGATATCTTAAAAACGAAAGTTTTTGTACTTTTTTGTGTAAGAACTTTCGTTTTTTTTGCGCTATGATAAGTCTATCAAAAGGAACCGGAAAGAAGAAAGGAGAAACAAATGAAGAAAAAGATTTTGGCGATTTTGATGGCTACCCTGACAGTAGGATCTCTGCTGAGCGGATGTGGTGGAGCACAGAGCAGTGATGCAAACGGAAATCAGGAGAGCAGTAAGCAGGAAAGCAGCGACAGCGAAGAACCGGCAGAGGTTGTATTTGCGTACATGACGCAGAACAATATCCCGGAGTCATCAGAACTGGAAAGAATTCAGAACCTGATCAACGATTATACAGTAGATAAGATCAATACAAAGGTCAAGCTGGTACTGTTTTCCAATTCTGATTATATGAATCAGGTGAATCTGATGCTGGCATCCGGAGAACAGCTGGATTTGTTTCAGGCCTATAATACGTCGCATCTGAAATATATTCAGGATGGAACAGCGCTGGATATTACAGAGTATCTGGACAGTGACCTGAAAGAAACAACAGAAACTCTTTACGATGGTTTTCTGGCACCGACAACGGTAGAGGGAAAAACATATGGAATTCTGAATATGGGTTCCAACTATGTACCGGGTGGATTTACCTATCGTGAAGATATTACCGAGGAACTTGGAATCGATATGAGTCAGGTTACCAAACCGGAAGACTTGACAGCAGTGTTTGCAAAGGTAAAAGAAGCTTATCCGGATATGACAATCATTGATCCAAACAGAGCGAATGCGTTATTTGAAAGCTACCTGGGAAAGATTGCTAAAATTGATCCATTAGGTGACAATATTGCCTCATCCGTTTCCGGTGTGGCTTATCAGGACAATGCAACTGTAGTGGATATGTATGAAACGACAGATTTCAAAGAACTGTGCGAACTGACCAGAAGCTGGTTTGAAGCTGGTTATTATGCAAGTGATGCAGCTACTACAACAGCAACTACTGCAGAATTACTGATGTCCGGCAACTGCTTTGGCACATTCTGTGGCTTGGGTAATCCGAAGATTGCGCAGCAGTATACAAACAACTATGGTCATCCGTTTGAAAATGTACAGATCAGTGATTCGATGATCTGGTCTGGAAACGGCGGAGCATGGATGGTAAATTCCGGCTGTAAAGATCCTTCGGCAGCCTGCAAATTTATGAACCTGCTGTACACGGATGCATATGTAGACAACCTTCTGGTCTATGGAGAAGAAGGGGTGGATTACAAATTGGATGAAAATGGTTGTGCAGTAGCACCGGATGGATATACGGATCTGAACAGTGTAGCCTATACCGATAATATGAACTACTATTTCTGGGGAAATAAATGGCTGACCTATCCGGTTGTAGGCGGTCTGTATGGAGAAGAAAAAGAGACAAACAAGCAGCAGAATTATGATGGAGATCATTCAAACTATTATGGTTTCCTTTACGACTACAGTGATAAAGAAGCAGAATATACCGCATGCCTGAACATTGTAGAAGAGTATAAAAAATCTCTGTGGGTTGGTGCAGCAGATGTAGATACAACACTTGCCGAGATGACAAAACGACTGAAAGCAGCTGGTATGGATGACCTGATTCAGGCAAAGCAGGAGCAGCTGGATGCATGGATGAGTAGCAAATAGGAAAGATTTAAAAAAAGAAAAGGCTGCGGAAATTTACCGCAGCCTTATTTATCAAAAAGGGAGTCGAATTATGACGAAAAGTGAGAAAAAACATGCCAGTAAAAATACATTAGCATTACTGTTGATTGCATTACCGGGTATTACATATCTGATCATTAATAACTATATTCCTATCATTGGAACCTTTATTGCGTTCAAAAAAGTTCAGTTATGCAAAAGGAATCTGGGGAAGCCCGTGGTGTGGACTGGATAACTTTAAATTTTTGTTCCTGACAGATGATGCATGGGTCATTACGAGAAACACATTGTTATATAATCTGGCGTTTATCGTGATCGGAACCGTAGTTTCTGTGATTTTTGCAATCCTGCTGCATGAGCTGGGAGAACTGTTACGCGGAAAGTTTTTCCAGTCCGTGCTGTTGTTTCCACACTTACTGTCATGGGTTGTAACGGCGTATCTGGTATACGCGTTATTGGGAAGTACAACCGGTTTTGTGAACAATACAATTTTAGATGCGCTGGGGAAAAAAGGCGTAGACTGGTATACTGCAAAAGCTGCATGGCCGTTTATCCTGGTTATTGTATATCTTTGGAAGAATGCAGGATATAATGCGATCGTTTATATGGCAGGTATTGCAGGCATTGATAAGGAAATTTATGAAGCGGCAAAGATTGATGGCGCTTCTAAATTGAAACAGATTACGGCCATTACACTTCCGCTTCTGAGACCAACCATTGTTATTATGACATTGATGGCGATCGGTCGTGTATTCTATTCTGACTTTGGTTTGTTCTATCAGGTACCAATGAATGCAGGAACCCTGTTTTCTACGACACAGACGATTGATACGTATGTATATCGTGGTTTGATGGAACAGGGTAATGTGGGAATGTCTTCGGCAGCAGGTGTATATCAGTCATTGGTTGGTTTTGCACTGGTTATGATTGCAAACTTTATTGTACGGAAAAAAGATCCGGAAAACGCATTGTTCTAGGAGGCAGGATATGAAAAAGACAGTCAGCGATGAAAAACGATTTATTGCAATAGCAACAGTTATTTAGTGGTAATCAGTATTGTGGCGTTTGTTTCCGATGATTCGTTCTGGTGGTTG
>ENA-OQCQ01000100-OQCQ01000100.1-human-gut-metagenome-genome-assembly--contig:-NODE-100-length-10479-cov-1.078149_pt1 | contig 10479 bp, 11 predicted proteins | sample MGYA00242761_ERZ504585 | MGnify/ENA primary metagenome ERZ504585 (study PRJEB26092, sample SAMD00036343) | human gut metagenome | host: Homo sapiens | study: EMG produced TPA metagenomics assembly of... | reverse complement strand
TTAAGCACCTCTTCCTTTGTATCTATCCTGCCGTCAAACGTAGCTCCGACCACCTCATCAAACATATCAAGTATTCCAAAATGCTCCAAAATACGCTCACACGATTTTTCCGGCTTCGATGATGCAAGTCCTATCCTATAGCCGGCTGCTTTAAGCGCCTCTATGCATTCCTTTACTCCCGGAAAAAGCGAACATTCAAATATACCTATTTTGTTATAGCGCTCTCTGTACTTTTCGACCGCTTCAAGTGCTCTCTCCTTAGTAAATCCGTAATGCTCCATAAATGTGTTTATGAGCGGCGGTCCTATAAAGAAAAACAGACTGTTTCTGTCCGGCTCATCTATGCCAAAGTGTGAAAGTGCATATTGTGCCGACTTTGTGATGCCCTCGGATGAGTCAATCAGCGTTCCGTCCAAATCAAATAATATTGCTTTCATTTGTTATCTCCATTGCTTTAAATTTATTGTACTTTTTAATTAAAGCTAGGTCAGTATCTCATTTAACACGCGTCCGACAGCATCGGCAAACTCGTTGATACTCTTTATCTTCACGAGACTTCTGCCGAATATCTTTGTTGCAAGCTCACTGTCATGCGCACTTCCCGTGAAGATGCCAATTACGTCTATTCCATGGTTTTAAGCCTTTGCACCTCATTTACGGTGTCCTTAACAGCAAGAGCATCAGTGTACTCCCGATCCTTATAAAAGGCTTCCTCCCCTGCTATCTGATCATCCTGGGGACTTGCATCCGAAAACATGAAAAGTAACTTCTTTGGCTTTGGACTCAGCTCCATCAGATGTGATGCCGCGCGCAGAGCAAGGCCATCCCTGTTATTTCCTGCCGCAACATAATGAAACAGCTCATCCTCCACACCATAATCGTCATATTCCTTAAAAATATGCATCACCGTGTAGCCTCTTATGCTGCAGTATGAGTAAATCTGCACCGGTATGCCACAATTTGTCAGGCTCTTTGACAGTACATATGCCTGTGCTGCTATCTTCTGCTGCATCTGCTTTCTGGAAGAAGACGCATCCATCAGTATGTCGACAGAAAAGCCGGCGTCTCCACCTCATCTTTTCGCTCAAAAACACGCGGATTGTCCAGATACAGGGCCTTCCATACTCTCGCAGGCTTTATACGGCCGTGTGTTGAAGCATCCATAAATGTCTCATCTGCTGTCTCCAGGTGCATTCTAAGGCTTTCTGTAAGTCTCCTTATACTGTTTTGATACACTGCCATGTTTTTTTCAAAATGCTCTTTATTCTTGTCGTATTGCATGGCTGTCTCTTTTGTAAATGCAAGAATTTCCCTGCGCTCTCTTTTGTTGTCAATCTCATCAGGTACAGACTGCTTTTTCTCCGATGAAATACCTCTGGTAAAAAGCAAGTGACAGTTTTTGTGATTTCCTACACAGAGCTTTTTCTCCATCTCGGCCTGCTGCCTGTCAGAATACATGCTTTTTCCAAAGCAGGCTGTCACATATCGCTTCGCTTCTATTGGATCTTTCTGCAGTGCAAACTGCAGCAGATATCTCTTTGAATGCTCCATAGACAAAGCCGCTGTGTCCGAGGCCATATTTTTTTCATAAAAGCTATTCGCTCTGACATACTGTGTGCTGACTTTTCCTATTGAGTGAAACGCTCCTGCTACCTTCTGTAAAAAATATATGCCCTGTGGCTTTACCACCTTTATCGGCTTATACAAGAAATACTTCCACAGATTTTCTCTCGTTTTTTCTATAATCTCATCCGTTGTCATATCAGGTGTAAAACAAAAAGCATGCAGTATCTCTTCATCCTCTTTGCAAAGACCTGATGGCTTTCCAAGTATCCTTCTGCAATGTGCATTTCTGATTATATCAATCCTCGAATACTCCCTGTTTTTATTGACTCCTGCAAGGCTCTTTTTCGCGTACTCAAGCCTTAAATCATATAAGGCAGGCCTCGTTTGCCTCTCCTTTTCATACAGGGCATTTTCCAAACTATCCATAAAGCCCTCATAAAGCATGGCGTTTTTTCCTGTCAGCTGATTGAATAAGGCATCTATCTTGTCATGCTCATACCACTTGTATTCAAGCCCAATAATCAGATTCAGATAAATATCAGCGGATCCATCAGGTGCAAATGCCAGAAAAAGCGGCTCTATGTCATAGTCACAGGCCGCCATCCATATGAAGTTTCTTGCTCTTTTTGCTTCCTTTATATCCTGTTCTTCCATATGTTCCATTCCTTCATATGTCACAAGCTCATATCAACAAAACAGCTGCTCTCCGCTCATTTTCCTTGATATTCTTGCACGGATTGTATCACGGATAAGCGTCTGCTCATATTCATCAAAGCTCTTGTTTGTTATTCCCATATCCAGGGCTGTATATACATTTAAGCCCTTTTCCATCATACCAATTGAACCAATGAGGCCACGCAGATCAAGTGCCTTTGATGATATTTCGCCATTTTTGCACTTGGTATGCAGTTCAAGAAATACCTCCGCAAGCTCATTTGCTCCCGCTTCACGTATTGCAGGATAATGCTCCTTTATGAGCTTCACAAGGCTCTCTTTTGAAATCATAGGCATCCGGATTACCGCAAAACGTGATACAAGAGCCTCATTTAGCTCCTTTGTGCCTGCATAGCCGTAATTCATCGTGGCAATAAATCTTGTTGCCGGATGAAGCGACAGTCTGTCATAGCCCGGCACATCTATTGTACGTCTGAAATCAAGTGTGGCATGAAGCACTGCCATAGCCTCACTTTTTGCCATATTTATCTCGTCAAGCACCGCAAAGCCGCCTGTTTTTGCGGCTGTATACACTGGTCCCGGTCTGAAGGATACCTCTCCGGCGCGAAAAGTATCGGTTCCGATAAGTGATGCTGCATCCATATTTACGTGAAATGACACATCCCAGCGCGGTCTGTTAAATACGCCTGCCAGATTCTCTGCGAAAAGATTCTTTCCTGTGGCCTTTTCTCCGACTAAAAGCAGATTTTCTCCACATAAAACTGCGGTTATAGCCTGCTCCCACACATCGCTTCCGTAATAAAACTGTGTAGGCACGGGGATTCTTGACTCATACTCCTTGTCCACCGGATACTGTGAGCGAAACTTTTCAATTTCCTTAATCAGATTCTCTGAAATGCCAAGCTCTCTTAATTTGTCCAACAAGCTCATCGCTTCCTTTCATGTCAGATATTTTAACTGTTATAGGCCATACATACTCAAAACCATACACAGTTTATGCTTTACGTTATATTGTCATGCGATATATTATTTCTTCACGCCCTTGGTGTCACGGTTTGCAATGTGCAGCCTGTGAAGTGCCACCTGCTTACCCTTTACCTCGACCTCTTTTTCCTCCTGGTCATAAAGCAGATAAATGTCAGTAAGCTCATCCTCTCTGTCAAGCCTCATTCCCCTGACACCTACTGCTGCCTTTTTCTTTTCAGGAATAGTGCCACAGTCGATTCGAAGGAACATCTCCTTCTTTGAACGCATTACCATTGTAGCATTCTCTGAAAGCATGTCAACAAATAACAGCTCATCATCATCCATGAGCTTTGTGGCCTGCGAGGTCTTTCGTGTCACCACAAACTCAGCACCATCCACGAGCTTTATCATGGCTGACTTCGTTCCAAATATAAGCTTGTGCTTTTCAACATCCATAAGAGGTGCTATAAATACTATATCCTCCTTACTGCTGTCATAGTTGCTTACATTGTCAATAGGTGTGCCCTTGTCACGGAATTTGCCGTAAGGCAGGTCTAATACCTTGACAAGATGCATGTTTGCCTTGTTTGTAAAAATGCACAGCTTATCTATATTTTTGACCTTCAATATCAGCTTGTTCTCTGCGTCCGCAGTCTCTTTGTTTCTCTCATAGGTTGAAGTATCTACTGTCTTCACATAGCCGAAGCGGTCCATAAGCAGCACTACATCCGATACCTCAAGCTCTTTTTTGACCACAACAGCTTCCTCGAGATTGTCAAGCTCCGTGCGTCTATCCCTTGCATACTCCTTGCGGAACGCTTTAAGCTCCTTCATAATGACCTTTGCCATGGACGAGCGATGCTCTAAAATATCGCTGTACTCTGCAATCTTTGCCCTGGTCTCCTCGTGCTCCTTAATCAGAGCCTCAATTTCGAGTCCAATCAGCTTGTACAGGCGCATTTACAAGGATAGCAGCTGCCTGACGCTCAGTAAAGCAAAGCTGGGCTGCCATGGCTTCTGAAGCCTTTGACTTGAATTTAATCCCCTCTGTCTCTCCGTTTATGAGACATGCCTTTGCCATTTTCTGGTCACGGCTTCCTCTTAATATTTCAATAATCAGATCTATCACGTTACAGGCCTTTATGAGCCCCTGCTGTATTTCTTCTTTCTCCTGCTCCTTTGCAAGAAGTGTCTCATACTTTCTTTTTTGCAATCTCATACTGGAAATTGACATGATGCCTTATGATGGGTACAAGACCAAGCGTCTCAGGTCTTCCATTTGCGACAGCCAGCATATTTACACCGAAAGTGTCCTCCAGCTTTGTCTTTTTATACAAAAGGTTCTTAAGTGCCTCAACATCAGCACCTTTTTTTAAGCTCTAAGACAATTCTTATTCCCTCTTTCGATGACTGGTTGGTTATATCCACAATATCCGTTGTCGCTTTTGACTCGACAAGTGAATAGACATCATTTAAGAATTTTCCTATATTGGCACCAATCATTGTGTATGGAATTTCCGTAATGACAAGCTTGTCCTTTCCTGCCTTGCCCTTCTCTATTTCGATTCGTCCACGGATTTTTATCTTTCCCTGTCCGGTCTCATATATTGCGGCAAGATCATCCTGATTTGCAACAATACCTCCTGTCGGAAAATCAGGTCCCTTTATATACTGCATCATCTCGGCTGTGGTGATATCAGGATTTTTCATATAAGCAATCACACCGTCCACCACCTCGCCAAAATTGTGTGGCGGAATGCTTGTCGCCATGCCGACTGCTATACCCTCAGCTCCATTTATCAAAAGGTTCGGCACCTTGACCGGAAGCACCTCTGGCTCTTTTTCTGTCTCGTCGTAGTTTGGAATGAAATCAACCACATTTTTGTCAAGATCAGCAAGATATGCTTCCTGTGTGATTTTTTGAAGTCTTGCCTCAGTATAACGCATGGCAGCGGCTCCGTCTCCCTCGATTGAGCCAAAATTACCGTGTCCATCGATAAGCGGCATGCCCTTTTTGAAGTCCTGTGCCAAAACGACCATCGCATCATAGATTGATGAATCGCCGTGTGGATGATATTTACCCATTGTATCACCGACTATACGCGCACTCTTTCTATATGGCTTGTCGTACCTGATGCCCAGCTCATGCATATCATAAAGTGTACGCCTTTGTACAGGCTTAAGCCCATCGCGCACATCCGGCAGGGCTCTTGCTATAATGACACTCATCGCATAGTCAATATATGATTTCTGCATCAGCTCCGAATATTCGGTCTGAATTATATTGTTGTCTACATTGTTATCTATATTTCTATCCATGTCTTTCTCCGATTATAAATACTGCTTAACTATTCAGAACCACTGAGAACAAAAAGCAGAAGCGTCATGCTTACACATCCAGCTCCGCGTCATGCGCATGCTCGTATATGAACTCTTTTCTCGGTGGCACATCACTACCCATAAGCAGTGATGTCACATCATTTGCCAGGCGCCCATCCTCTATTTCAATACGCTTTAGCATCCGTGTTGCGGGATTTAGTGTGGTATCCCAGAGCTGATCCGCATCCATCTCTCCAAGACCCTTATATCTTTGCAACGTAAACTTGCCTGTATGTGTCTTTCTGTACTTGTCAAGCTCCGCATCGTCATACAAATATTTTTCCTCGCCCTTTGACGGAATAGCCTTGTAAAGCGGAGGCATGGCGACATATACATGTCCCTCTAAAATAAGCTCAGGCATAAACCTGAAGAACAGAGTCAAAGCAGTGTGGAGATATGAGCTCCGTCCACATCGGCATCGGCCATAATGATGATTTTGTCATAGCGAAGCTTTGTTATATCAAAAATCATTTCCATATCCTTCCGAAAATCCGCAGCCAAACGCATTTATCATTGTCTTTATTTCAGCGTTTGCCAGTACCTTATCAATACTTGCCTTTTCAACATTCAAAATCTTGCCTCGAATCGGCATGATTGCCTGAAACATACGGTTTCTTGCCATCTTTGCCGAGCCTCCGGCCGAATCTCCCTCGACTATGAAAATCTCGCACTTAGAAGCATCCCTGCTCTCACAGTTTGCAAGCTTTCCGTTTGAATCAAAGGAAAACTTCTGCTTTGTGAGCAGATTGGTCTTTGCCTTCTCCTCAGCTTTTCTAATCTTTGCGGCCTTCTCAGCACATGATATTACAGTCTTTAAGACCTCAAGATTCTTGTCAAAATAAAGCGGTACCTCGTCATTCGTCACCTTGGCAGTAGCACGGTTTGCATCCTGATTGTCAAGCTTTGTCTTTGTCTGACCCTCGAATCTAGGGTCAGGATGCTTTACTGACACTACAGCAGTCATGCCGTTTCTGACATCTGCTCCGTTGAAATTCGCATCCTTGTCCTTTAATATACCAAGCTCTCTGGCATATGAATTTATAATACCTGTAAAGGCTGTCTTAAAGCCTGTGATATGCGCTCCACCCTCAGAATTGTATATATTGTTGCAAAAACCTAGAATATTCTCATGGAACTCGCTTGTATACTGGAAAGCCACCTCAACCTTTATATTCTCACTCTCTCCTGTAAAGTAAATGACATCATGCAGCTTTTCTATATTTTTATTCAAATCCTTTACAAAACCGATAATACCCTCAGGCTCATGATACTCAATATGCTCTGTCTCATCGCCTCGTTTGTCCTCGTATATGATGGTAAGCTTCGGATTGAGATATGCAGTCTCCTTCAGTCTGTTCTTTACATCCTCTTCCTTGAATCTTGTCTTCTCAAAAATCTCCGGATCCGGCAGGAAATTAATCTTTGTTCCTGTTTTTTTTGTTTTACCTATAGTAGGAAGCAGGCCATTTTCAAGCTCCACAACAGGAACACCCTTTTCATATCTGTCATGGTGGATAAAGCCATCTCTGCTTATTTCCACATCCATATATGTGGATAATGCATTTACAACCGATGAACCAACTCCGTGCAGACCTCCACTGGTCTTATATACAGAATTGTCGAATTTACCTCCTGCGTGCAGTGTCGAGAATACAACACGCGCCGCAGATACACCCTTAGCATGCATACCTACTGGTATTCCACGTCCGTTATCCTCCACCGTACACGAACCGTTTTTCTCAAGAGTTACCCTTATGGTATCACAGGCGCCTGCCAGATGCTCATCTACGGAGTTGTCCACAATCTCATATATCAGATGGTTTAGTCCCTTGGTTGTGACACTTCCTATATACATACCCGGTCTTTTTCTGACTGCCTCAAGTCCTTCTAAAATTGCTATGCTCTTCTCATCGTATGTTTGCTTCTTGGCCATACTTGTCTCCTACTTCTTTAAATTGCGTAATAATTATACTATCTGCCCTGCCTGCTATCCTTGATATGCGCTAACACCATCGTAGCTATTTTGAATATCATAGCATCATCAAAGGTTCTGATATCAAGACCTATCGACTTCTCAATACGCTCAAGTCTGTACACAAGCGTATTTCTATGCACATAAAGCTGTCTTGCAGTCTCTGAAATGTTCAGATTGTTCTCGAAGAACTTGGAGATTGTAGACATTGCCTCCTCGTCATCAAGTATCTGTGGCACCTCATCACCAAAACCTCACGGATAAACATCTCACACAGACTCATTGGAAGCTGATAAATAAGTCTTCCTATGCCCAGCCTGTCATATGCCATAATTTCCTTTTCCACGTAAAACAGCCTGCCGACCTCAAGTGCCATCCTGGCTTCCTGATAAGACTCTGCAATCTTTGGAAGAACATCCGTCGGATTGCCATAGCCCACCCGTACCTTAATCATAGCCTCTGCAAGCAGATTGTCAACCAGACTTCCTGCAATAGATGAAAGCTTTTCCTGAAGCTTTGGTGAATCTATATCCTCAACATCCTTTACCAGCACTATATTATGCTCATCCATCGCCACCACAAAATCACCGCTTCTGATATCTGCCAGATTCTTTACAAGCTCAACTGCTATCTCATTGCTGTTCTTTCCGGTATCTATAACATATACTACTCGTTTTCTGTTCTCTATATGTAATTTCTTGGCACGGTTTATTATATCAGAACCAAGCATATTGCCAAGAAGAATATTCTGAATAAAATTATTTCTGTCATATCGCTCTGACTCACCGAGCACAAGTGTACGAAGCTGACAAACTGCCATCCTGCCTATTACAAGATTCTCACTCGTATACGGGCAGAACATTACAAGCACATACTCAAGCTCTGAATCAATTTCAACCGCAAATGCGATTGCATCGTTTTTTTCCCTAACATCCTCTTCGGATACTATAAACTCCTTCACAAAAATGTCGCTATGTTCCGGCTCATCCACCGTACCTGTCAGATGCTTTCCCTTGGCTGAGTATAAATCGCATCAAACGAAGTAATATTTTTTATTTCCTCAAGTGATTTTTTCAGTTTCTGATTCGTAATCATATTCTTATCCTCTCATTAACTATTCTGACGCAGGCAAGTAAAAAAGCTTCCACAAGTCATAAGCTGTAACCCTGTTATAATTTAACACCGTAACTTAACTTTTCAGAACCTCACACACATTCGCAAAAGAAAACCGGGTGTAAATTATACACCCGGTCTGTCAATTTACAACTATTTAATTTTAACGAACTAGTTGGTAATTGTCAATTCTGTTTCTTTATCAAATACATGAATCTTGTTTGGATCAAATGCAAGCTCAATGTGATCACCGTAACGAGCCGGTGTATCTGAATCAACTCTTGCTGACATATTTGCGCCTGCAACTGTGAAGTATAATAATACCTCTGCACCAAGTAACTCATATCCTGTAACATCTGAATCAATCTTGCATGTAGCAAATTTATTAAGATGCTCTGCTGAATCGTAGATATCCTCAGGTCTGATACCGAATACTACGTTCTTTCCTGCATAACCGCCATCGATAAGCTTCTTAGCCTTTGCCTCTGGAAGCTCAACCTGGTATTTATCGAATTTAAGGAATGCCTTTGCTCCCTCAACAACACACTGAGCATCTACAAAGTTCATCTGTGGTGATCCGATGAATCCTGCAACGAACAGGTTGTTTGGCTGATTGTAAAGCTTCTGTGGGCTGTCTACCTGCATGATAACACCATCTTTAAGAACAACGATTCTTGTTCCAAGTGTCATAGCCTCTGTCTGATCATGTGTAACGTAGATGATTGTTGCACCTAATCTGTTATGTAATGAAGAAATCTCAGATCTCATCTGTACACGAAGCTTTGCATCAAGGTTTGATAAAGGCTCATCATAAGGAATACCTTAGGATTACGAACGATTGCACGACCCATGGCAACTCGCTGTCTCTGTCCACCTGAAAGAGCCTTTGGCTTACGGTCTAATAATTTCTCAAGGTCAAGGATTCTTGCTGCCTCCTCAACTTTTGCCTTAATCTCATCCTTTGGAACTTTTCTAAGCTTAAGTCCAAATGCCATGTTGTCAAATACTGTCATATGTGGGTAAAGAGCGTAGTTCTGGAATACCATTGCGATATCACGATCCTTTGGCTCTACGTCATTCATAACCTTTCCGTCGATGATAAGCTCTCCTGAAGAAATCTCCTCAAGACCTGCGATCATACGAAGTGTTGTTGATTTTCCACATCCTGAAGGTCCTACGAAGATGATGAACTCTTTTATCTTCTACTTCAAGGTTGAAATCCTTAACTGCCTCAAATCCGTTTGGATAAACTTTGCAAATGTTCTTTAATGATAAACTTGCCATTTTAAAATACCTCCTAAGTATTATGACATATATGTAACTGTTCAGTGCCTTGACTGTCTGTTACCTTGTTTCTTTGTATCTTTATAATACAAAACATATCGTCAATTGGCTATAGTCAATCCGCCAAATAATTTAACGTGTTGTTGTCATTATGACGAAACACAGTCTGATATCGAAACAATTACAAGGCAATTACTGCAATAAACGTACTAATTACAGCTTAGAATATCCAAAGCCATTGACCATAGCCTCAATTGGCAGCCCCTTCTTGCAGAATGGACACTCTGTAACAGGATATGTCTGGTAGTTTACCACATCATCGTCATCGAACAGCTTATCAATCTTTACTCCATTGACCTCATCGATGGTTGAGAATATGGACGCAATACATGTGACCATACCGCCATAATAGTTGATACACTCCATCGCTCTTCTGATTGTCTCACCTGTTGTGGTAGTTGCCAGAAGAAGTACAACATGCTTGCCATCTATAGCGCCCTTATTGTTATCCCTGAAAAGCATCT
>ENA-OQCQ01000099-OQCQ01000099.1-human-gut-metagenome-genome-assembly--contig:-NODE-99-length-10570-cov-1.221584_pt1 | contig 10570 bp, 13 predicted proteins | sample MGYA00242761_ERZ504585 | MGnify/ENA primary metagenome ERZ504585 (study PRJEB26092, sample SAMD00036343) | human gut metagenome | host: Homo sapiens | study: EMG produced TPA metagenomics assembly of... | reverse complement strand
AAAAGAGGCAAATGTTGAGAAAGAACCGGAGAAACATTGCTTTCTTTTTTGCTGCCTTTTTGGGAAAAATTACATCAATACTCGGTTTTTTTACAAGAGAACCGAATGGGAGATTTTTTGTAGTAATGTATTGGTAAACAAATGAAAGGAGATTTTAATTATGAAATCTAAAAATTTAAAAAATCAGCCAGCAAAAGTATTAGCAAATTTATCTCTGAAACTTGGTAAAATGTCAGCGGACAGTGCTTGCTGTTATATTTATCATCAGCCAAAGATGCCAGCAGCATTGAAAAAAATGAAGAAACTTTAATTTCATGGGAAGATTATCGGAAAAAATAACAAGATACGTTATTGATGCCGGTGCAGTTTCAGAGGAATTGTATGCAGTATATCAATATGGATTTCAGATTGGATTAGAGATGTTAATTTGCCTATTCGTCTGTATGAGTATAGCGATATACTTGCATACAATCCCAGAATTCCTTGTGTCTACAGGTGTTTTTATGTTTTTAAGAACCTATGCTGGTGGTGTACATCTGAATAGCTTTAAGGCTTGTTTTATATGCTCTGTTACTGTTCAAGTTATGATTTTGCAAATTAATAACAAATATCCATTAGAGCTGTTTGTGGCTTGGGGGATTATTTTGGTCAGTTCCATTTGTATATGGAAACTTTCTCCTGTAGAAAACATTAACCATGAGTTGAAAAAAGAAGAAAAGGAACATTGCCGAAAAGTAACAGGTAAAATACTAGGAGCTATTTTCATTGCTGCTGGCTGTTGTACAGCTTTAGGTATGAAAAAATATTTATCCTTGATTGCGTTGACAGCGTTGACCGTTTTTATATCACAATGTATCGGCATCATAAAGTATAAAGTTGAAAAAGAGAAAAATTAGCGGGAATGATAAAATATTATTGTTTCCGCGTTTTTTATTTAAAATGGTAAAACTGTACAGAAATATAGAAAAGACTGTTGTGGGAGGAAAAGATGCAGAATATTTTTTCGGAATACAAAGATACCATAATTGTTGTTGACCTCATGAATCATCAAACAACTGATTTACTTGCCTGTCTCTGAATTAACCTGTATACTGCCATCAGCATACAAAAGGAAAGCGTGTGAAGAAACAGTTAGTCATCCGTCAACGCATCGATATGCACTGTACAGGATGTAAGCAAGAGATATTTACAACCAAGGCATTGGATGAGATCCATAAGGCATCTGCAGGAATCCCACGGATGATCAACCGTGTCTGTGAAAAAGCTTTGATGTATGCGTTTCAAAATCAGAAACGATTGATCGATGATTATATGATCAAGTTCGTTGTGGAACACGAGATGCTTAGGATGGTAACTTCATAAAGCAGGTACCGCCTGGAAACAGGCGGTATTGCCTAACTGACTGGTGACAGAAAGTTAACCAAACGAGCGTCAACTGATGTGAGCAATCTTGTGACATCTCATGAAATCACTAACACATAATATTGAGAAAAGAAAGGGAAAACTTTAGCTTGCTTTTATACCTTTTAGCTTAAAAATCAATTTTAGAAGGATGCCGCGGCTGACAGTCAGCATAAAATTGCTTTGAAAGATAATGGACATGGGATAACAAGATAGAGAAAAAATTATAGAGGAAATTAAGATAGATGTTGACTTGTACAAAAAACATCTGGTAAGTAATAGAGCTTTATATAACGATATCAAGAATTCTTAATAGGATTATAATTAAATAGCACGAAAAGGCAGAAGTGTTTGTATATATAAAAGTTCTTATGAAAATCTTAATAGTTTTTAATGAAAATCATAATGAATAAATAAAGGAAATTTGTTATAATTCAAATTATGGAAAGAGGGTGATGATGGTATGTGCGAAAAAATATTAGTTATAGATGATGAGAAGGATATAGCAAATTTACTGGAAGTTTATTTGCAAAATGAAAATTACATTGTTTATAAATATTACTGTGCTAAAGATGCAATACCTTGTATTGAAAAGGGCGATATAGATCTTGCTATTCTTGATATTATGCTCCCGGATATAAATGGTTTTTCCTTATGTCAGCGTATTCGTGAAAAATATACTTACCCCATTATTATGCTAACTGCCAAAATTGAGGAAACAGATAAAATTACTGGACTTACATTAGGTGCCGATGATTATGTGACAAAGCCATTTCGTCCTTTGGAAGTGGTTGCCAGAGTAAAAGCCCAGCTACGACGCTACAAAAAATATTCATCCGTTACAAGTGAAGAAGGAATAAAGCCAGAACTTTCATACAATAAATTACGATTGAACGTGCAGACACATGAATGTCTATTGGATGGTGAGAATGTGTCGCTGACTCCGACCGAGTTTTCAATTCTTAATGTTTTGTTGGAAAATGCCGGGACGGTTGTAAGCATTGAATATTTATTTCATGCAGTATGGAAAGAGGAATATTATTCAAAAAATAGCAGCACTATCACAGTGCATATCCGACATTTGCGTGAAAAATTAAAAGATACTTCTGATACCCCGAAATATATCAAAACAATTTGGGGAGTAGGTTATAAAATCTGAAAGGAGAACCCATGAAAAGAAAGCGAAAATTTGGGGTGTCAGTTCTTTTTTTGATTTATCTGGCACTTTTGGTTTGGATAATATTATTTAAGCTGCAATTCAATATCAATGATTTAGACACTGTAAGAAAGATAAATATTATTCCATTTTATTACGATAAAGAGATTGGAGTAGATTTTCACATAAAAGAAGTTCTTGAAAATTTATTGATTTTTGTCCCAATGGGCATATATCTGCAAATGCTTTTGTTTAAGAGCAAATCCTATTTGAAATTATTGATAATTGCTGGAATAAGTCTATTGCTGGAAATTACACAGTATATACTTGCTATTGGTAGTTCTGATATTACCGACCTGATTACTAACACAGCAGGCGGTCTTTTGGGTATTGCTTTATATTCTATTGTGGCTCGATTGCTAAAAAGTCGAGAAAAAGCAGATAAATTATTTTTGGTTATTGCTGTAATTGTGAGCACCTTCATAATCGGTCTGTTGGCACTTCTTTTATTTTTAAATTGATTGGAGGCGTGCTTATGAAAAAAAAGCAACTTACTACGGAAAAGCGGCTTGGAGTACAATTATATTTAGTACTATTTTTATATACTGTAACTGGTATAGGACTGGGAATTTTGGCACAATTCATTTTTCCGAAATTCGATAGCAAAATTTTATCATGGCTATACTGGCGTATAGATATGATTTTTATTTTCTATCTAATCATTGGTTTTGTATGTATATTTAATTACTTCTGGAAAAAACCATGGGGATATTTGGATGAAGTTATTTCCGCAACACAGACAGTTTATGAGCAGAATGATCATCCTGTAGCATTGTCTGATCCCCTTAAAGAATTAGAGGAACAACTTAACCAGATTAAACTGTCTGTGTTGTTAAGCAAACAGGTAGCAAAAGAAGCTGAGGATAGGAAAAATGAAATTGTTATGTATCTGGCCCACGATATACGCACTCCCCTAACAACAGTGATTGGATATTTAAGTTTACTCCACGAAGCACCGGATATGCCTGAAAAACAGAAAGAAAAATATGTTCAAATTGCATTAAGTAAGGCTGAACGACTTGAAAAGCTTATCAATGAATTGTTTGAAATTACAAAATATAATGCACACACTGTCTCGTTAAAGAAAGAAAAGGTAGACTTACAGTGTTTGTTGGCACAGGTAGTTGATGAAATATATCCCTCTTTATCTGCAAAAGGCAATTCGGCTGCTTTTACGGTTGATGATGATTTAGTTGTATATGCTGATCCGGAAAAGCTGGCAAGGGTTTTTAGTAATCTTTTGAAAAATGCAGCGGCATACAGCTATCCTAATACAGAGATTATTATAACTGCAAAGCGTTGTGGTAATAGCGTTCAAATAAACTTTGAAAATCATGGACGGACTATTGAACCTGAACAAATTTCTGGCATATTTGAAAAATTCAATCGCTTGGATGAAGCCCGCCTTTCTGATACAGGCGGTGCAGGATTAGGACTGTCGATTGCAGAGGAAATTATACGATTACATGGTGGAACCATTACTGCGTTTAGCGAAAATGAGATGGTGTCTTTTGTGATTATGCTTCCCATTTCTGATTAGGCATTTAGAAGTAAAATCTTAGGAATTTCTTAGGAGATTTTGTTCCATATCTTTGAGATTAAACTGTTTTTGTTCGGTACAATAGTTACTGAACAAGGACAGTTTTTTGTTTAAGAGAAAGGAGTACACCTATGGAATTAAAGATTGAACACATCAGCAAACAGTTCAAAGATAAAACTGCAGTCGATGATGTCAGCCTTACATTAACAACTGGCGTATGGGGATTATTGGGGGCAAATGGGGCTGGAAAAACCACTCTCATGCGAATACTTGCAGACATTATGACACCTAGTAGTGGTCGTATATCTTTGGATGGGAAAGACATTCATAAAATGGGAGCAGATTATCGCAATATCTTTGGCTTTTTGCCACAAGATTTTGGCTATTCCCGCGATTTTACGGTCAAAGACTATCTGGAATATGTTGCTGCACTAAAGGATGTGCCGCTCAGAGAAACCACAAAGAAAATCAACTATCTGTTGGATATTCTTACCCTTTCTGATGTGAAGCGAAAAAAAAATTGCACAACTATCTGGTGGTATGAAACGTCGTGTAGGAATTGCACAGGCCATGCTGAATGACCCTAAAATTCTTGTTATGGATGAGCCAACAGCAGGACTTGACCCTGGAGAAAGAGTACGGTTTAGAAACTTCATTTCGGAATTTTCCCATGACCGTATTGTGTTGATTTCTACGCATATTGTTTCTGATATTGAATATATTGCAACTCGTAATGCGATTATGAAAGCTGGAAAGATTATTGATGTGGGAACAACAAGCGATTTGGTAAAACAGATTGAGGGGAAAGTATGGAGCTGTGCGATTCCTGCTCATAAGATGATGGACTATGAAATGCGTCTGAGGATTATCAATCAGCGAGGCGAGGACAATAATCAAATATCTATTCGTTATCTTGCAGAGCACTCCGAAGTAGAGGGTTCCATTCTTGCGGAGCCGCGTTTGGAAGATTTGTATTTATGGTTGTTTCCACAAGAAGATGTCGAAAGGGAGGAAAAATAATATGCGTTTATTTTGTTTAGAAGTAAAGCGTGTCCTGAAATCACGACGCACACTTATCTTAATTGCTGTGGCTCTGGTTATGTCTGTTGTTATGGCATATCTGCCGATTGCTTTTGAGTCCATAAATCGTCCAAACCCAGATGGAACAAAAACAGAACTTGATGGTATGGAGGCAATCGAATTTAAGCGTGATTTATATTCTGCTATAAATGGCGAAGTTACTCCAGAAAAAGTGAGTGAGGCTTTGAGAATTTATCAAAGTTTGATAAACGAATATGGTCCTATGGAAAGTGACACATTTCCGCTTTCTGTCAGTATTAAACAGATTGTACCTATTCGTCCATTGCTTAAAGCGTTGCCAGAACTATATGCTGATCCGTTAACTGGAATAGGACCTGATCTTATGGATATTGATCCAGAAGATGTTGCACAAAATTATTATCAGAAATGTGAAACTCATCTGGCAGATGTTATGAGGAATGAGCAACGCAATCATCCGGCCGCACAACAACAAGCCTTAGAACAATATAAAAAAGTCGATATGCCATTTCAACTTTATGCAGGATATTCCAAAGACGCGTTTGACTATGTTGAGCTTTATATTATGATTTTGGCAATTTTATGTGTTTCCATTATCACGCCTATTTTTTCTGGTGAATATCAATCAGGCGCGGATAGTATTTTGCGTTGTGCAAAGCATGGTCGTACCAGATTAGCTATTACAAAGATATTGGCTTCCAGTATGATTGTGATGGTTGTGTATACTATGTGTATTACACTGCACTTAGCAATTTCAGATATCACATTTGGAACAAATTGTTTACAATCTTCTGTTCAAATGTTGTTTTCTATTATTAACTTGCCAAACTGGGACTTAGCACAGATGCAGATTGTTATTTCGTTAGTAGGGTTGATATCTGTTTTAGCTTGTGTTTACTGTACTTTTTTTTTATCAGCAAAATGCAAAGATACATTGACGGTATTGTTGATTGCTATTGGCATAGTCCTTATTCCGACTTTTGCTTACACAGCATTAGGGGTAAATTGGATTTCAGCTATTTTTCCATCTGCGGGACTTGGTATGCAAAATAATTTTCTGTATCAACTTATCAATTTTAATTACCTACATATTGGGGGAATGAGTTTTTGGACACCGTATACTATATTAATTTCCGCATTGATTGAGATTCCTGTTTTCTTATTTCTTACAGTTCGAACTTATTGTAGGCACCAGATGTAAATATAAGGAAAAAGGGCTATATTCATAAAGTATAGAGGATTTATTACATCAAGTATCGAAATTGTTACATCAAAATATATTTTGGGGGATTTATTGATATAATCGGTTCATAATAAAAAATCCAAATGAAAGGAGTGTTTAGAGTGAAAGAGCAGAAAAAAATATCTTTAGAATCGCTGGTATCTGAAATCGAAAAAAATGGAAGAATTGGGCGCTTGGGTAAAGTTTTTAAGACAGAAAAAATTATTATTTTTATGATACAGGAACTGGAAAAGTTGCCAAATTAAATTCGAACGTTTACATTGTACTGAAAAGTTTATTGGAGGGAATGCCAGTCGAAGATATTAAAAATCTTCAATTAAGTAAAAGTGAGTTTGAGGATGCAATTTCAGAAATTAAGTCGGCAATGGAAAATGAACATATTTTACAAGCTCCACCATTAAAAACGCTGACAGGTGATGCAGTAACAGAGTTAGATGATATTCTTGAAAATAAGGTTGAGAATGTTACTCTTGAAGTTACTGAAAAATGTAATTTACGTTGCAAATATTGTATTTATCATCCTTCTCATCCAGAATACAGGGCGTTCGGACATGAAAACATGAAATGGGATGTTGCAAAAAAAGCTATTGATTTTTTAAAAGAGCATTCCCAAAATGCAGAAAATAGGCACATTGGATTTTATGGTGGAGAACCTTTACTAAATTTTGAACTTATTGAAAGAGCAGTTGAATATGCTAAAAAATTATTTGGCGAGGATATGTCCTTTGCAATCACTACAAATGCAACATTGGTAAATGATAAGATCGCAGAGTATTTTGCCAAAAATAATTTCAATATTATTATTAGCTTGGATGGTCCTCAGGAAATGCACGATGCAAATCGGCTTATGGTTAATGGGACAGGTAGCTTTGAAAAAACAGTTATGGGAGCAAAAAAACTATTTGAAGCATTCCATAAGGAAGGAAAGAGTTCTAAGATTGGATTTAATATGGTTGTATCGGGACCAGGTTATCTTGAACAGTATACAAAAATTCAGGAGTTTATCGAAAAAAGTGAATGGATTCCCAAAGACGTTATGATTTTGACTGCAACGGTAGATCATGGACCGTCAGAGAGTGATTACTTTTTACCGCAAGGAAAAGAAGATAGATGGTTTATGGAAGAGTTTTATGAACCTTTAATGAAATGGGAAGAAGTGTATAAATCAAATCCAGATAATACAGAAAAAACTTTGTTTACGGATGGTTATATGGATAAGGGAATGATGATTATACACAAACGCTTGTTGACAGAAACACCTATTCAACAGTATGGAATGAATGGATGCTGCGTGCCGGGACAAAGAAGGATTTATGTCACTACAAAAGGTGAATTTTTACATTGTGAAAAAGTAGGAAATATACCTTGTTTAGGCAATGTGAATGAGGGATTTGATAAAGAAAAAATTAAGAAACTTTATGTTGAAGACTTTATAGAAGAAGCAAAAGAGTATTGTAAAGAATGTTGGGCAGTTAATTTATGTACATTATGTTATGTTAATTGCTACGATGCTAATGGATTACATCTTTCATATCGACATAATTCATGTCGAAACGAAAGAAAGTATTTGGAAGACAATTTAAGACGATATCATGCATTAATGGAGGCAAATCCAAGCGAATTGGAACAATATAATGAAATGGAAATTCATTAACAAAGGTAAATACGTTTATATTTACATAGATGTATTTAAATTACAAAGAAAGGAGGAATCGTTATGAAGTTTGTAAATCCAATTGGAAGAACACCTGGATCAGGAGTGCAGCCGAGAGCATGCATGTGTACTGATGGATATGCAGGTTACAGAGGCAATGATGATGGTTGTGTTCATTGTGGCTGTGGCTGTGGTGGCGAAGGAGAGTATCGTACAGGTAACAGAGTAAATGCTGTTGCTACATTCCGTTCTAGTACTCTCTAAGAGGTAGTAAAAACGAGGCGTAGTACTATATGTGCTACGCCTTCACTATATAGGAGAAAAATCATGCTAAAAAAATAAAAAGGAATATTTTTTGATTTATTATACGATAAGATTAATTTGTAAAATATGTAAAGCAAAATTTATTCTGGCATTTATTTTGTCTATAATAAATGGAATTCTTCCTGTTTCGTCCTTATTGGTAATGCAACAGTTGTTAAATGAAATACAAAACAAGACACAATCATATCAATATGTGGTGTATCTTTTGATTTTATATTTCGGGCTAATTATCTCGGAATCGCTTTTACAGAATTTAGCAAGCTATAATTTAAACAATTTAAACAATCATTTAGTTTATGGAATAAATTACATTCTTATGAAAAAATGTGGGGATTTATCATTGGAAATGTTAGAGAGAACAGAAACATATGATATGATAAATCGTTTAGAACAAGAAATTGGAAATAAACCATATCAGACCATGCAAGGGGTATTAGGCTTAGCATCTAATTTAGTTTCGTTATTTTCAGCCGCAATGATACTACTTTCATGGAATCCAATTCTTGTGATTATAATGATTGCTGTGTCAATATTAATGTTTATAGGACAAATTTATGTTGGTAATAAAGAATTTCTAATGAGATATGAGCGCAGTGGAAAAGAAAGAAAGCGTGGTATTATACATATTTACTTACACATGATACAGCATTTAAAGAGGTAAAAGCATATGGATTAAAAAAATATTTGCTGGATAAATATTGTAGCTTAGTCAAAACTTTCATAAAACAAGCCAATGAAATTGAAAAAACCAGAGCTGTTTTAAATATGATTATTTCGTTTATACAAGATATAGTTTGTATAATTATAATGATTATTGCAATATATTTGGCTTACGTAGGGAAAAAAATGATAGGAACCACTATGTCATATTTAAATGCTGTGTCCATGATGCAAAATGCTACAAATAGCATTGCCTCTAATGTTTATTCTATTTATAACGCAAATTTATATATACAATTACTAAAAGATTTTTTAGAAATAAAAGAAGGGGAGAATGCGTTAGGTGGTACAAAAGTAGATAATATAAAGACAATTGAACTAAGAAACGTATCTTTCGATTATCCTCAATGTAAAATGGCACTATCTACCATTAATTTAAAAATTAAATCAAACGAACAGATTGCAATTGTAGGAAAAAATGGATCTGGGAAAAGCAACTTTTATTTAAAATTTTATGTGGGTTATATAAACCTACTAGTGGGAAGCTATTTGTTAATAATCTTGATTTGGAGAATATTGATGTAAAGAGTTACAGGAATTGTATATCTGTTCTTTTTCAAGATTTTTTAAAGTATGAGGTACATTGGAAGAGAACGTTTATATAGGAGATATTAGTACAGAAGTCGATGAAAATAAAATTAAAAATTCATTGTGCAAAGCAAACGTTGATTTTTTAAAAACCGAAAGAGGATACGAACTAAAAAGAGGATTAGGAAATTGGTTTGATGAAGGAGGTCAATTATCAGGTGGTCAATGGCAGAAAATAGCGTTAGCAAGAACCTATTATAAAAATGCAGATTTATATTTGTTGGATGAGCCTAGTTCCGCATTAGATGTAACAGCAGAAACCAAAATTTTTAAGAGTTTTTTTGAGGTGAGTAAAATAAGATAGCAATATATATAACCCATAGAGTAAATTGCACAGGATGCTAATAAAATAATTGTATTAGATGGGGTAAAATAGTAGGTATAGGAACACATGCAGAGTTATTGAAAAATTGTAGTGTATATCAAGATTTATATAATCAAGAGAACCTAAAAAATAAAGGGTAATGCATGATGCCTACTCTCCTTTTGGAAATAGAGAGAAATGCTGCTGTTCTAACATTTCCCAACAATTATTTATAGGATGAATATTCGGTGGATATGCACAACTTTAAAATTAGGCGCTTGCATAAAACGGAACATATCTAATCTGAAAAGTAAGAAGCATATTCATATTATTGTGAACTTCTGTGAAAATTAACGCTCGATTGAAACAACTGAGTGTTTTCAATGTTTCCATCGGATTTAAAGTAAAATTCTGAGAGTTAATTAACTCTACGAGGAATTTATAAAATTCACTGTAAACGGCTGAAATAAACTATTTTTAGAAAATGAGAGTTAATTTTTCAGGAAGTTCACAATTTATAG
>ENA-OQCQ01000098-OQCQ01000098.1-human-gut-metagenome-genome-assembly--contig:-NODE-98-length-10586-cov-1.071039_pt1 | contig 10586 bp, 8 predicted proteins | sample MGYA00242761_ERZ504585 | MGnify/ENA primary metagenome ERZ504585 (study PRJEB26092, sample SAMD00036343) | human gut metagenome | host: Homo sapiens | study: EMG produced TPA metagenomics assembly of the... | reverse complement strand
ATATAATATGGCAAACAAAAATAAATTATCAAAAATTAATGGAAGATTTAATAAAAGAAAATTGCGTGGACAATAACTGCACTCCACGTCTTTTGCTTCATAGCTGCTGTGGGCCGTGCAGCACATACTGCATACAGACGCTCTCGGAGTATTTTAATGTGACGGTATTTTATTACAATCCAAACATTTATCCGCCAGAGGAGTATCACATGAGAGCACAGGAGCAGAAGCGCTTTATAGATGAGTTTCCGGTGAAAAATCCGGTTCACTTTGTGGAGGGTGTGTACGATACCAAGCGCTTTTACGATATGGCACGCGGCATGGAGGCTGTGCCTGAGGGCGGGGAGAGGTGCTTTAAGTGCTACAGGCTGCGTCTTGAGGAGAGTGCACAGTATGCAAGGGAGCATGGCTTTGATTTTTTACTACGACACTTTCCATCAGCCCGTTGAAGAATGCCGAAAAGACTCAATGAGATAGGAAAAAGACTTAGAGAGCCAATATGGAGTGCGATATCTTTTCTCTGATTTTAAGAAGAAAGAGGGCTATAAAAAGTCCACGGAGATATCAAAGCAGTATGATATGTACAGGCAGTACTACTGCGGCTGTGTATTTTCCAAGGAGCAGCGTGACAGAGAGATTGCAGCACGTGGGTGAAAATGTGGTTGCGTGACAGCAAAAATTATTATATAATTTAGCACAGTAAAGCGGCTGTTTAGAGCAGGCGGCGGTATCACATCTTATTTTTATACAATACATTGTGATACATGAAAATAAATCATCATTTAATAATCAAGGAGGAATCTCATGGCACAGTTATGGGGAGGACGTTTCACAAAGGAGACAGATCAGCTCGTTTACAATTTCAATGCGTCCATTTCATTTGATCAGAAGTTTTATAAAGAGGATATAGAGGGCAGCATCGCCCATGTCACGATGCTTGGAAAGCAGGGCATCATCTCACAGGCAGAGAGCAACGATATAGTGGCTTGCCTAAAGCAGATACTTAAGGAGGTGGAGTCGGGAGAGCTTGAAATCAGCTCAAAGTATGAGGATATCCACAGCTTCGTTGAGGCTACACTCATAGACAGGCTTGGTGACACAGGAAAGAAGCTTCACACAGGCCGAAGCAGAAACGACCAGGTAGCTCTTGACATGCGTCTTTTCACCAGAAAGACAGTGAAGGAGACTGATGATGAGCTTAAGGAGCTTTTAGCTGTTATCCTTAAGATTATGAAGGAAAACACACAGACTATCATGCCGGGCTTTACACATCTGCAGAAGGCCCAGCCAATCACTCTGGCTCACCATATGGGTGCATATTTTGAGATGTTTAAGAGAGACAGATCAAGACTCTGCGATATATATAAGAGAATGAATTATTGTCCGCTTGGCTCAGGAGCACTCGCAGGCACTACATATCCGCTTGATAGGGACTATACAGCACAGCTTCTGGATTTTTACGGACCGACACTTAACAGTATGGATGGTGTGTCAGACAGAGATTATCTGATTGAGTTTTTATCGGCTCTTTCAACTATCATGATGCATCTGTCACGTTTTTCTGAGGAAATTATCATATGGAATTCAAACGAGTACCAGTTTGTTGAGATTGACGATGCGTACAGCACAGGAAGCTCAATCATGCCACAGAAGAAAAATCCTGATATAGCAGAGCTTGTCAGAGGAAAGACAGGCCGTGTATACGGTGCGCTCATGTCGCTTCTCACCACCATGAAGGGTATTCCGCTTGCGTACAACAAGGATATGCAGGAGGATAAGGAGCTGGCATTTGATGCATTCGACACTGCAAAGGGATGTATCGCACTTTTTACAGGAATGATTGATACAATGAAGTTTAACAAGGACGTGATGAGAAAGAGTGCAAACAATGGCTTTACAAATGCCACAGATGCAGCTGATTATCTCGTTAAAAAGGGTGTACCGTTTAGGGATGCACATGGTATTGTAGGAAGAATAGTGCTTTACTGCATAGACAAGGGCATTGCAATCGACGATATGAGCATTGACGAGCTCAAGGCTATCTCTCCGGTATTTGAGGAGGATGTATTTGATGCCATTTCAATGGAGACCTGTGTCAGCACAAGGTGTACAGTTGGAGCACCATCAAAGACATCAATGGACAAGGTAATTGCCGTTTACGACGAGTATATGAAGTCAAATTGGCAGGATGAAGTGTAGTTTTTGTGCATATTTTATAAAAAACAGGGAGAAAAATTATTAATTTAATATAGTTTTTTCCTTGTTTTTCATTAGAGTTTCAAGTAATATATTTCCTATAAAGACAGTTGTACGCGACAGACGGACAAGAGATGTTTGAAATAATAACGTCTGACATAGTTATTTGATATTATTTTAATGTCAACGTATGACATGGTCGAAGAAAATCTAGAAGATAGGGAGATTAGAGTAATGAGTGAAAAGCTTAAAGTAGGTATCCTCGGTGGAACAGGAATGGTAGGACAGAGATTTATTTCTCTTTTAGAGAATCATCCATGGTTCGAGGTAACAACAATTGCAGCCAGCCCAAGAAGTGCAGGCAAGACATACGAGGACGCCGTTGGTGATAGATGGAAAATGGACACACCAATGCCTGAGGCAGTTAAGAAAATCATCGTAAAGAACGTCAATGAGGTGGAAGAGGTTGCTTCACAGGTTGACTTCGTATTCTCAGCCGTTGATATGTCAAAGGACGAGATCAAGAAGATCGAGGAGGACTACGCAAAGACAGAGACTCCTGTAGTTTCAAACAATAGTGCCCACAGATGGACACCTGATGTGCCAATGGTTGTACCTGAAATCAACCCACAGCACATGGAGGTTATCAAATATCAGAAGGAGCGTCTTGGTACAAAGAGAGGCTTCGTAGCAGTAAAGCCAAACTGCTCAATCCAGTCATATGCTCCGGTTCTTACAGCATGGAAAGAGTTTGAGCCATATGAGGTTGTTGCTACAACATATCAGGCAATCTCAGGTGCCGGAAAGACATTCAAGGACTGGCCTGAGATGGTTGGAAACATCATTCCATTCATCGGTGGAGAGGAAGAGAAATCTGAGAAAGAGCCACTTCGTCTCTGGGGATATGTGGATGATGAGAAGAAACAGATTGTTCCTGCAGAGTCACCGGTTATCACATGCCAGTGTATCCGTGTCCCTGTATTAAACGGTCATACAGCAGCTGTATTTGTCAAGTTCAAAAAGAATCCTACAAAGGAGCAGCTCATCGAGGCACTCGAGAAGTTCAGCGGAGTACCACAGGAGCTTGGGCTTCCAAGCGCACCAAAGCAGTTCATCAGATACTGTGAAGAGGATAATCGTCCTCAGGTCGCACTTGATGTGGATTATGAGCATGGTATGGGAATCAATGTCGGACGTCTCAGAGAGGATACAGTCTATGACTGGAAGTTCGTCGGACTCTCACACAACACAGTACGTGGTGCAGCAGGTGGAGCAGTGCTTTGTGCAGAGCTTCTTAAGGCACAGGGTTACATCACAAAGAAGTAGATTTAGCAATTAATTGGAATATTTATTAAGGAGGGCGGATTTTCCGATTGTGGGCTGTGAGCACCGGGGGAGCACACAGTAGTATTCCTTAGAAAAAATATGAAGTTAGCCACGGGATTATTTACAGATAGGTTATGGTAGTTTGCAAGTCTAAACTGTCATTTGACCTGTTGGAAACCCGTGGCAGTTCATATTTTTTCTTCGGAACATACTGTGTACTCTCCGGTGAAGGCAGTGCGTTGAACGGAAAATCCTCACTCTGTGATTTTAATTTTCAAAAGTCGAGTCCCCTTAAAAGGGACTCTTTTTTTGTTAGGTTTGTTAGGTTTATTATTCTCGGGGGCTTAATTGTTATGCTTGAATTTATATTTTATCGTGGTAGAATAGATAATCTGAGGAGAATAATATTTTAGAGGTAGATACAAGTGAAGAATAATAAGTATGAAATTGATATGGTGAACGGTTCAATAATGGATAAGCTTATTTCATTTGCGTTGCCGCTTATGATTTCGGGTATTTTACAGCTGGCATTCAATGCGGTGGATATTATTGTCGTGGGACAGTTTAGTGGCAGCAAATCACTTGCGGCTGTTGGCTCGACTACGGCACTTATCAATGTGTTTGTCAATTTGTTTATGGGTATATCGCTTGGTGCAAATGTGCTCGCTGCCCGATTTTATGCGGCAGGCAAGGATAAGGAGATGTCTAAGACGGTGCACACCGCTATTATGATTGCGCTCATAAGCGGTATTGTGATGGGCGTGGTCGGTGTTATTTTTGCAAGGGGTGCGCTGGAAATCATGGGTACACCGGATGATGTCATAGGTCTTTCTACTATTTATATGAGGATTTATTTTTGCGGTATGCCGTTTTTTATGCTTTATAACTATGGCGCGGCAATTTTGCGTGCTGTCGGCGATACAAAGAGACCGCTTATCTTTTTGATTATTTCAGGCTGTATCAATGCACTGCTCAATCTGTTTTTTGTAATAGTGTGCAAACTGGGTGTTGCGGGTGTTGCAATCGGTACAATTGTTTCGCAGTTTGTTTCCTGCGTACTTGTATTATACTGTCTGAGCAAAGCAGATACCAGCTATAAGCTCTGCTTTAATAAGCTTGCGATTGATAAGGAATATATGGTTCAGATATTTCAGGTGGGAATCCCGGCCGGCATACAGAGCACAGTCATAAATGTCTCAAATGCCATGCTGCAGTCATCAGTCAATTCCTTTGGCTCAATAGCCATGGCAGGATATACGGCGGCAAACAATATACTTGGCTTTTTGTATGTATCGGTTAACTCAATCACACAGGCTTGCATGAGCTTCACAAGCCAGAACTATGCAGTAGGAAAACAAAAGCGAATGGACAGGGTACTGATAGACTGTCTGTTTCTCACGACAGCGGTAGCACTTGTGATGGGAAGTGCCTCATACATATTTGGAACACAGATACTTGGCATATATACAAGTAATAGTGAGGTAATTAAATCAGGACTTGAGATTATTTCGATTACTACAATCCCATATTTCCTATGTGGAATCATGGATCTTTTTCCGGGAGCACTAAGAGGAATGGGATACTCAACTGTACCTATGATACTTTCTATAATAGGAACAGTCGGAGTCAGAATTATCTGGATATATGGTCTGTTTCCAAGCCACAGGTCGTTGTTTTTCCTGTTTATATCATATCCCGGTTCATGGATAGCGACAATCATCATGCAGGCTATCTGCTATATGTTTGTCAGAAATAAAGTGAAAGCTACAATAGGAGCTCGGAAATTATAATTAAAATCTATTTGTATATGTGTTAAATTGTGATATAATATTTTCAGTTGATTATTTTGGAGGAATATTATGAAGGCAAAACACACAGATTTGGAGAAACTTGAGCAGCTCTATAAAGAGTCGGGCAACCAGCTCGTAGTGCTCTACGGAAGGAGAGGCTGTCAAAGGAGGAGCTCATAAAGGAATTTTGTGACGGAAAGAAATTCTTTTACTACAGATGCAGACAGGCATCGCCAGAGCATCAGCTTGAGATGATGGGGGGAGGAGATAAGCCGTCAGTACAAGGTGAGCCTGAGCAGACAGACATATGAGGAGTACTTCGCGAGAATCAAATCAGGAGGCCCTTCCAAGCTTGTCGTGATAATCGATGAGGCACAGTTTGTGGCAAAGAGGGATGCATCATTTATGGAAGCAGTTGCAAAGCTTAAAAAGCACAAGCTGTATCCGGGACCTGTACTTATAATACTTGCCACATCATCTACAGTCTGGGCTACACAGGAGGCAGCAGAGCAGTTTAAGGGAGCCGAAATGAAGCTTGAATCGCTCAATTTCCTTGAGGTTGTAAGACATTTTGAAAGTCTTCCGGTCGCGGAAATCGTGAGAATTTACGGAGCAATCGGTGGCGTTCCGGCATACTTGGATAAGTGGGATGCAGCTAAATCCTTTAAGGATAATATATGCAGGCTCGTATTGACACCATCGGGAGCACTGTATGGTGAGGCGGATGCTGTTATAGCCGCAGAGCTTCGAGAGCTTTCTGCATATAGTACAATACTTGCAGCAATCGCAAGAGGTGAGAACAAGCTCAATGATATTTTCCATGCGACAGGATTTTCGCGTGCCAAAATCAGCGTATATTTAAAGAATCTTGCCACCTTCAATATCGTGGAAAAAGTAGTTTCATTTGAGACCGGCGGATGGGAAAATGCCAAGAAGGGCGTATATCAGATAAAAGACACATTTGTTAATTTCTGGTTTAAGTTTGTCTATCCGAATATGTCTAATCTGTATCTGCTTTCACCGGAAGAGTTTTTATGATACATATATAGAAAAAGAGCTTGATGCGTATCTTGTAGAGATATTTCAGGGAGGTCTGCACAGAGTATCTGCTTATATTAAAATCAGATGGGACAGCTTCCGTTTACCATAAAGCGTGTGGGTACATGGATTGGAAAGACAGGCCGCATAGACATCGTGGCTCAGAGCGAGGATAGAAGGAGTATCATCGGCTTCTGCAACTGGGACAAGCCAATGATGACCATGGATATGTGCGAGAATATGGCTATGGCTATGGAGCAGGCAAGGCTTACATCTGATGACTATTATCTGTTTTCGGCAACGGATTTTGAGCCTGCACTGCAAAGCTATGTGGTCAGAGACCCTAGATTCAAGCTCATCAATATGAATGAATTATAGAGGAGCTTATGGGAAAATCACTGATAATAACAGAGAAGCCATCCGTGGCACAGGAATTTGCGAAGGTGTTGCGGGTGAGCGGACGCAATGACGGTTATATAGAAAATGGAGAATATGTGATTTCATGGTGCGTGGGACATCTGGTCGGGTTGGTCTACCCTGAGTCCTACGACATGAAATACAAGAAATGGCGTCTTGAGGATCTGCCGTTTCTGCCAAAGGAATACAAATATGATGTGATAGACAGCGTGCGCAAGCAGTACAATATTGTGCACGCTCTTTTGCAGAGAGAGGACATTGACAGAGTTTACTGGGCAGGTGATGCCGGAAAAGAAGGACAGACCATCGAGGAGAATATCAGAAACTTTGGTGGTGTCAGGGAAGGCATGGAGGAGCTTCGAGTCTGGATAGATTCGCAGACCGAGGAGGAAATCCTAAGAGGCATAAAAGAGGCAAAGCCGATGAGTGCGTATGCAAACCTCGGAAAGAGCGGCATCATGCGTACCATCGAGGACTATGCGATGGGCATCAACTTTTCGCGTGTCATGTCGGTCAAATACGGCAATCTGCTAAACGATGCAGCGGGTACACGCTCGTATACGGCAATCGCGGTCGGACGAGTGATGACCTGTGTGCTTGGAATGGTAGTAATCCGTGAGCGTGAAATCAGAAACTTTAAGGAGACTCCGTTTTACAGGGTAATCGGCAGGTTTACGGATGCCGGTGCAGAGGCAGAGTGGAAGGCTGTAGAAGGCTCAAGGTACTTTGAATCACCGCTTTTATACAAGGAAAACGGCTTCAAAGAGGAAAAAGATGCACTTGCTTTAATTGAAGAATTAAACGGCAAACAGGCGAAAGTTAAATCTATAGTTAAGAATATTGCTAAAAAAAGAGCACCGCTTCTTTTCAACCTGGCGGAGCTGCAGGCAGAGTGCTCAAAGAAGTTTAAAATCAGCCCTGATGAGACATTACAGGTGGCTCAGGATCTGTATGAAAAAAAGCTTACCACCTATCCTAGAACTGATGCCAGGGTGCTTTCAAGTGCTGTGGCAAAGGAGATTGGAAAAAATATAAGCAAGCTTAAAGGTTTTGAACCGACAGCAGACTTTGTGGAGCATATTATGCAAAAGAGGCTATATGCCAACATAGCAGATACGCAGTACACGGATGACAGCAAGGTAACAGACCACTATGCTATCATTCCGACAGGTCAGCTTACAGAGCTTTCGGGGCTTACATCGCTTCAAAGAGCAGTATTTGAGCTGATTGTCAGGCGTTTCCTTAGTATTTTTTATCCACCGGCAGAGTATGAGAATGTGAAGCTTGTCGTAGATGTGGATAAGGAAAGTTTTTTTGCATCATCAAAGGTACTAAAGAGCGAGGGCTATTTACAGGTGGCGAATCCGCCGAAAAAGAAGTCGTTTGAGGAATCAAACGCACGAATACTTGGCAAAAACAGTGAAACTGCAGATAGTACAGATGAAAACAGCACAGCAAACGGAAGCAATGATGAGATAGTCGTAAATCCCAAGGTGATGCTTGAGCTTGCCGATAAGCTAAAGGCGGGTGATGAGATAGCATGCCAAGGCTATAATATCAAGTTTGGTAAGACATCTCCGCCAAAGCGCTATACATCAGGCTCCATGGTGCTTGCCATGGAAAATGCAGGACAGCTTATCGAGGACGAGGAGCTTCGTGAGCAGATAAAGGGCTCAGGAATAGGCACCTCAGCAACGAGAGCGGAGATAATCCAGAAGCTTGTCCGTATAGGATATCTGAATCTGAACAAAAAGACACAGATACTCACACCCGAAAGCCTTGGAGAGATGGTGTTTGAGGTCGTATACATGACAGTTCCGGCACTTCTTAATCCAAAGATGACAGCCAACTGGGAAAAGGGACTGGACGGAATTACAAGGGGCACTGTGGATTTCTGGGAATACAGGGGAAAGCTTGAGAGCTTTATCCGCAAAGAGACAGAAAAGATGATTGAGCAGAATCTGCGCCCTGAGATTGCAGACCGCATCAGCAGCTTTGCAGGCAAAAATGCAAGAGGTGCGGCAGCCAGACGAAAGATAGGTGTCAAGTGCCCGGTCTGCGGCGGCGAAATAGTGACCACACCGTTTGGCTATGGCTGTGCCAATTACAAAAATGATAAATCAGGATGTAATTTTAATATCGGACAGGTGGCAGGACTTGATATTCCGGAGGACAGGTCAAAAAGCTGATTGAAGAAGGAATCACCGACACAATCCGTGGTTTTAAGTCGAAGAGTGGCAAACGCTTTGATGCATGCTTAAAGCTCAACAAGGATGAACAGACGAACAAGGTATCAGCCACCTTTGATTTTGAAAATGTAAAGCCGCAAAAGGTCGAGGGTATTGTATGTCCGGACTGTGGAGGCGATATATATGTATCGCCATACGGCTACCGATGTGCAAATTATAACAGACAGACAGAGGATGGCTGCCATTTCTTCGTTGGAAGGATAGCAGACAAGCAGCTGTCACAGGTACAGTTTTTAGAGCTCATGGCAAACGGCAGAACAGAGACGATAAAGGGCTTTAAATCAAAATCGGGAAAGCGCTTCAACGCATGCCTCGTCTTAAAGAAGGAGCCGGTCACAGAGGGCAGTGAGAAAATGCACACCGTCGTAGCATTTGACTTTGACAATGTGGAGGATGAAATCATAAAGGATGTTGTCTGTCCGCTTTGTGGTGGTCAGATAAAAAAGACATCGTTTGGTTATGGATGTGTGAACTACAAGGGCGACGAGCCGGGAAGCTGCCGCTTTTCGGTGGGACAGATTGCGGGAAAGACAATCACAGCCGCAAACCTAAAGCAGCTTCTTAATGATAAAAAGACCGAGACCATACGAGGCTTTAAATCCAAAAGCGGGAAACGCTTCGATGCGTGCCTGGTGCTTAAGGAGGATGGAAACAAAAAGCTTTCTGTCCAGTTTGATTTCGACCATGTAGAGCCAAAGACAGTGAAGGATGTAGTATGTCCGAAGTGCGGAGGCAAAATCCAGGTGGCGCCGTTTGGCTTTGTATGTGAGAACAACAGACGTGATGATCCTGAGAGCTGCCGCTTTATGGTGGGCAAGGTCGCAAGCGTCAAGATAAAGGAATCAGTCCTTAAGGAGCTTCTGACAAAGAAAAAGACAGAAGTTATATCAGGATTTGTCTCAAAGACAGGCATGAAGTTTGACGCACCGCTAAAGCTCACAGAGGACGGAAATATAGCCTTTGATTTCCCCGAAAAGCCTAAGCCAATCGAGACAAATGTACTCTGTCCAAAGTGTGGCAGACCTCTTAAAAAGACACAGTGGAAATATGAGTGTGAGTGCGGCGTCAATGTTTGGCATACTGTGGCAAAGGTGGAGCTTTCAGAGGAAATCCTCACGGAGCTGTTTACCACAGGAAAGACCAAAAAGAAGGTCACAGGCTTCACCTCCAAGGCGGGAAATGTATTCGATACATGCCTTAAGTTTGAAGATGACCAGATATCATTTGATTTCGATAACCCGGGAGAGGAAGAAGTGCAGAGCACGGCTGAAGTACATAACAATGTTGAAGTACAGAGCACGGCAGATGATGCGCCGGATGAGACAACCCTGAATGAGATGGGAATCCCCGAGGAATTTCTGGCTGGTCTTGATATGGCAGCTGATAGTGCACAGGCAGATGATGTGTCGGAGGCGGCACTTGCGGCGGCGCATGAGCTGTTCGGTGAGTAGCTCTGCCTATAATTAATTATTAAATCTATAATTAATATGAATTTTTATATTTATGTTTAATGCTTATATTTAAGTTTAAATATTAAAATGACAGTTAAAACAATAGTCAATAATTTTCA
>ENA-OQCQ01000097-OQCQ01000097.1-human-gut-metagenome-genome-assembly--contig:-NODE-97-length-10612-cov-1.282117_pt1 | contig 10612 bp, 15 predicted proteins | sample MGYA00242761_ERZ504585 | MGnify/ENA primary metagenome ERZ504585 (study PRJEB26092, sample SAMD00036343) | human gut metagenome | host: Homo sapiens | study: EMG produced TPA metagenomics assembly of... | reverse complement strand
TCTTAATTTCTTGTTCATTAATTTTTTCTTTCATAATTTCAATATCTCCTTTGATTAATTTATCAATGGAGGTTTGGAATACTTCACTCAAAAGAATCAAACTATTTACATCTGGATAACTTTTCTCATTCTCCCAATTTGAAATAGTTTGTCGAGACACATATATTCGGTCCGCTAATTGTTCTTGTGAAATTTGAAGTTCCGAACGATATTTCTTAATTTGATTCCCGAGTTCCATTCAATACACCTCCTTGCACTTGTATCTTAATCAAAAACAGATATTAATGCTATCAAAAGGCTTTGACAAAGGACTTTTTATCCTTGTCAAAATCTTTTGACACACACAATTGTAGTCAAAAGAGCATAAAATTCAAATTTTAATGTCTCTATTATACCATAATGATACTAATTATAAAAAAGGAAAAAAGAGCTCACGGTTTATAAGTTTTATAAGCTATCCCTTCACCGACTTCGCCAGACTCGTCAGCAAAGCTGCCATCGGTGGATTTTTCCACCCCAAAATGAAAAAGCAGTAATGAATTTTCTTAATCATTACTGCTTCAAACAACTGTTCTCAGGTGAAATCGAACCCCCAATTAGCGCTTAGGAGCTCGAGATACCACTGTAAATACATACAATGATTAGTCAACCTAAGTCAAGGAAATCCTTGGTTTTCCTAACTATTCTGTTACTCCCTGTCAAAATAAGAAAACCTGTTTTCATCTCTGTAAAGCACCTTTCGGTGCTCGTCCGGTGCTCGGAGCACCCGGAGGATATAACCATTCCGTTCCATCGAGTTCACTCAGTTGGCCACCATTACGATTCAGCTTCGTAACAATGATCACTTGGTTTTCTTATTAGATTAACTATATTATAACGTGCTGTAGGTCGGATGTCGATGATTTTTTGACCATATTTATTGTTTTATATGTTACTTCTCTATTAGTTCTGCAAACTTGAATTTACAGTTCTTCCATCATTCCTCATCTTCAACGCCATAACAAGAGTTCCGGCTGCCATCACAAAGACACCAATTTCAATCACATAGATGGGAAGAAGCGCCGGACCTGCCACGGCAAAGAAGTCCACAATAAAATGAATCCCATATGCAAGAACCGCTGTAAAAGCCGCTGTCCTGCATTTGCCTGCCTTTACTGCCCGATAGATCAGCAGTGACAACCCGATATGCAGAATGATGGCACTGATTCTTTCGATTCCGCTTACAAAAAAGAGTGGTGCCGGTGTTGTCCATAGGGCCGACAGCTGTGACACGGTCTGGTTTGCAGACTCAGCAGGAAGTGCCGCCAACGTATTCTGCATGGCTCCGCTGTTGATCATCAGCATGGACACAAGATTACTGATTCCGGAGAATCCTCCGAGCAGAATGGCCTCCACACCGCCATGCCCGATTCCATACATCAGTGCATTTGGAAAATCCAGCCATTTCTTCATCCAGAACTTCATGGCAATCAGTCTTCCTGTCTCTTCAAAAACCGCTGCAGCCAAAGCCGCGTACACATAGTAAAGCCATGGCCTGCTCTGTGCGTTCAGTCCGCAGAACTGAATGACAAGAACATGCAGCAGCTGCTCCAACAGCATGGCAAACAGCAGATAGGTTCCTGCTCCGATAAAGAACGAGGAAATCTTTGCCTTAAGCTTCACCCTTCCTACAATGAACAAAGCAATCGGTACCCCCATCGAGAGGACAACGGAGCAGATAACTCCCGCTATCGCCAGACCTGATATTGTGTTCAATTCCATCTTTATACCTCCCTGATTCTCAAAAAATTCCTTTATTGTATTTGAACTGTCCATACAATATAAAGCCTAATCCGACAATAACTGCTGGAAGAATGATATAATTTATAATTATTTCACTCCAAAACGAAACAATAAAACCTAATACAAGAGATATTCCTATAATCAGCGTTCCTGTGCCGACTGTTTTTCCATACTTTGGTATATCTTCTTCCTTTACTTTTCGCCTGTTATAAGAGTGAATTGTGCTGATATTGCCTTTGATATTTACAATTCCCATAACAGATATGAGCACTCCCAAAATCAACATTATAATATTTTCCATAATGACCTCCTAAAAATAGAATAGTTCCTCAAATTTTTTGTCCAATGCAATACAAAGAATTAGAGCCAATTTTGCAGTTGGATTAAACTGTCCTGTTTCAATAGAACTAATGGTATTTCTTGATACCCCTACCATTTCTGCAAGCTGAGCTTGAGAAAGATTTGCTTCTGTGCGAACTTCCTTTAAGTGATTTTTCAGTTGTAATTGTTCTTTCATATTCTCACCTCTAAAAGGTGGCTAACAAATCCAACAAATGCCAAAATGGAAAGCACAAAAAACAGAACGGTCAAGACCAAATCACTCTTTCGCTTCATTTTGATAAAACGAACTAACCATTGTGTTGCAATAATGCTGAAGTATATAACCCACGGACTGTAAATCATAGTATGAGCAAGCATAGAAGATAACAGCGAAAGCAAACAACACACTAAAGCGCCAACTCTGCTTGCGTGACTTCCGGCTTGATATACCACTTCCATTTCAGCCAAGTCCTTATTGCGATGTTCTTTTCTGCTTGCATTTAAGATTTCGTCCTTTTTCATAAAAACACCTCCATGCCAAGTTTTCTTTGCATATTTTTATTATACACATACCAAGTTTTCTTGTCAATAGAGTTTATAAAAAAGCTACAACCGATATAATAGGTAACTTTTCTACCACTTCGATTATACTCGCAACTTAATGACTTCTTGAATACTTGCCGAAAAAGAAAAACTGCCCTCGGTTTGACAGCAGTTCTTCTTCGGTTGGTATCCGTTAGGAATACACAATATCATTCAATACAATCTCATCGGCACAGGCTCGAATGTTATTCATCAATCCTATTCATCTCATCATATCCGTTGCTTTCAGTTCTTCCGTTACACCTTGCTTCTTTGCCATTTCCTTTATCAGATATTCTGCCATATCACGAGCCGAAGTATCAATTTCGGCAAGGTGTTCATATAACTTTCCGCTTGTCAGCAGATTAAAATATAGCACACTTCTCGACAAATTCTTACAAATAACTACAAATTTTTCACAATAAACGAAAAAAACGATACTGCATAGATTTCTTACTCCACACAATATCGTTCTTCTATATTTATACTTTCATCGTCTTCGCCAGAGAATTAAGCAAAGCCGCCATCTCCGGATTACCAAGTACTTTCATCAGCAGTTCGGGATCTACTCCCTCCGGTATGGTAATCTTATTTTCTTCCTCTTTCTGCTCATGTATATCCGGATTAAGATTTTCCTTATTATAAAAGGCATTCTCCATTCTCTCTGCATTTTTTCGCCGATCCTCATCAATGATATGACCATACACTTCCGTTACCATGTCCGCCTGTGCATGTCCGGAATCTCCCTGGACTGCTTTGATATCTCCACCGCTCAGTTTCAGCTTGTATGTAACACTTGTATAGCGCAGACTATGAAAAACCACATCCGGAAGCCCTTCTTTATCAATTACTTTCTGCATCTGATCACGAATATAGCTGCCATTAATCGGCATTCCAAAAGTAGTCGCCATTATCAGGTTGTAATCGGTATACTCACTGCCAAGCGCCTCCTTTACCTCATCCTGTTCCTTCTTTATATCAATAAGGCACTATGCCACAAATCCCGGTATATAAACTTTGCGCTCACTGGTATCGGCCTTTGGTGTTTTCAGCACCCTGACCGTCTTATTATTCTTCCTTTGGGATGGGAAGATCAGAATGACTTCTTTTGAATCCAGCTCCTGAACAGCTTCCTTTGATACACGCTCCACCTGTTTGTTAGTCTTATCTATATTCAGTTTTTCATCATTCACAATGTTCATCATCAGTGTTGCCAGAGAATACTCCATTTCATCCGGCTCCTCATAACCTAAGCTGATTGTAAGACTTCCCTGTGGATCTGCGTCTATCAGAAGCACTTTTCTTTCCTTCCTTTGCCAATCCTATTCCAAGATTCACACATGATACTGTTTTACCTACTCCACCTTTTTGATTTGATACTGCTATTACTCTACACATATTCTGTTTCTCCTTTCCTAAATCCAGTTACTATTTCTCCATGATTTCAATATTTCCAATATTTCTCTACGCATCTGTTCCGATGTATAGGTTGATGGGAAAAATCTGTATAACTGTTCATTCTTAAAAACTACTCTGTCTGCTTCCTTCTGTTTTATCTCTCCAAGGATTCCTTCCGCTTCGCTTTCTGTAAGCTTTCCAGCCTCACTTAATTTCTTGATCCTGATTGCCTGCGAAAGTGATGGCGTACACTGGGTTGCCTCCATTGCATCAATAATTTCCTGCTGTTCTTTCTTTTTCAGATAAGATAACTGCACTGCCGGGGTAAATCCCATTGATCCGTCATCCACCTTATCCAATAGAGCCGGTATCAGTTCTGTCATTTTGATATAGCGCTGGACCTGCTTTGCACTGTCTCCACAAAGTTCTCCGATCACATCAATACTTCTCTTTCCCGTATTGTGGTCAACTTGACCACAATTCTTTCTGCCTGCTTTCTTTTTAATGGCATCATATTTCATCTTGTAGGCATATGCTTTTTCACTTGGTGTAATCTGCTCTCTCTGTAAATTGGAATCCACCATAGTTACTACAGCTTCATCATCCTGCATCATGCGGATAATCACAGGAATTTTCTTATAGCCCAGTCGCTCTGCTGCATATTTCCTTCTGTGACCTGAAATAATTTCATAGTAACCTTCTTTCCTTGGCCGGACGATCAATGGATTAAGAACTCCATATTTCTTAATACTGTCCTGTAGTTCAATCATCTGACTGTCACCGATTACCTTGAATGGATGATTCGTAAAATTTCTTAACCGCTCCATTTCAATTTCAACTACTTTTTCATCCGAATCTCTGATATCCGTCTTTTCTGTCAATGACACTTCCTCCTTTTCCCTGAACGAAAAAAATCGCCCAGACTAGAATTTTTAATCTATCTGAGCGATACTTCGTCAGGCCTGTTTTCTTCAAGCAAGAAAACCATTTTTACATTCATTGACAACCTAAATCTTATCCTACACTTTAGTTATCTCCATTGGGTGCTTGGATAGATTTAGTTCTCGGTGCCCGTTTTGTCTTTTCGGTGCTCCAATTACTCATTTTTATATTTTTTCGGTGCTCGCAAGCACCATAAAATAAAAAATGCAACAATGAATTTTTACGATCATTGTTGCAAAAATCGATGTTCCCGGCGGGAATTGACCCCACAACTAGCGCTTAGGAGTTCAAGTCACTACAGAAAATCTATGTTTTTCTTGGTCAACATAAGTCAAGCAACAACTTGATTTTACTGACTTTCCTGTAAATCCATGTCAAAATAAGAAAACTGAAAATCATCCGAGTTAAGCACCTCTCGCTGACAAATGAGTGACACTGTCACCCTGAGGGTTCAACCATTCCGTTCCTGCGAATTCATATTTATGGCTACCATTCTCACTGAATATGCGGTAATGATAACACTGTTTTCTTATTAGATTATCTATATTATAACGTGTGTGAGGTCGGATGTCGATTGTTTTTTGACCATTATTTACTCCGCATTACACGTACTCTCTTCTATGTTATAAAATCAAGCATCTTCTGCATATACACCATCTCCATAATATAGAAAAGAGGAGTCCCCGCAGGTTCTCCCCCGGTCGCAGGCCTCACAGGTTTCTGCAACGCGATCACTGTATTTGCAGTTTATTCCGCAATGGGAATGGGTTTTCGGTCTCCATCCCGACCACTGGAACAGGTTTAAGGTCTCTGTTCCGACCTTATATACATCTTTTATATTTTAATTATGCAAGATAACTTTAGAATCTGCAACAAGTTGTTGCTAAATTAACTGCTTATTTATGAACTCAATTCCGTTACCAGTGAAGAATATCTTTTTGTCCGGTTCTTTATATCCTCCTCACTGACACCATAATAACAATATAAATCTCTGGCTATTTTCTTAAACCTTTTTATGACCGACTTATTTCCAGAGTAAGATATTCCAAATATATTCCAGGTATAATCTACCTCTATTTCCATTAAATCCTCACCAATTTTTATTTCATATAAATGAAAATCCATGGGAATTACATTATCAGGCATTTGGTCAATCAATTTATTTCTAATTTCCATTTCATTCAAAAATTTTTAACAGATTCTTCATTATGAAAATCTGGTTTTGGAATATCCTTCCTTTGGCCCAAAAGTTCTGGTTTATGCTGCATAATCAAACTAGCTTTTAGATTTTTCTGTCGTTCTATCCAATTTGTTGCGGCAGGATTGATTTCCACTAAATCATAATGATCCTTTGCGTATTGCACCACTCCCGCAAGGGTATGCGGGTTGACCGCTATTCTCTTTTCTATCCTTTTTCGTCTGGATTGATAGATAGCATTTCGGATTCTAATCTTTAGAGATTGCTTTTGAGCTTCTCCAAATATAAAAACACTTGTGGGACCATCTTCACCATTTATTATGGAAACTTGATTGATACTTTTATTTTTCATTCCTATCATTTTTTTCATATCATCACACTCCTTTGCAACTCCAAAGTTATTTTACTTGCGCTCCATAAATCCTATGATTGAAAAATCAATCCTACAATCCCCATTCTGATAAAAAGCACTTTTTCAATATCGTTTATTGAGAATAGTCATTTTACCGTGCATATATATTCAATATCTTTTTATCTATTATAATGAAATCAAGGGCTGGTCTAGCACCAAAGATGTTGTATTCTATACGATACATCAATAGAATTACGAACTAACCTATTACCATTTTTGACAAGAGTAGATTCCACTGATTCTCTTTTGACATTATCAAGAATGCTTGTATCAAACTTTTGTCCCGGTTTCCAATTTGGATTAGCTGATTTCACTGCTGCATACATAGCAGATCTATACTGTCCTCGTATTGCTCTAAAGTCCATGTGCCGCTTAACCGTTTGTCTTTGCTTACACTTAACTGATAATCTTTGAAAATATCCGAACGCTTCGTTGTATCACCATTTGAAAGACCGTTTTCCTGAATAAATTCCCTCTTCACATTATCAAACATCTTTTGACGATATTCCTCAGATACACTTGTGAGTTGCTGCCACGATGTACCTTTGCCGGTAACATCCATTCCTGCCACTCCATTTGCATTCAGCAAATCACCTTCTGAATCAAATTGCTTCATCAGATTATTAATAATGGTATCTCTTCCACCGAATGTTTCATATATCATTCTTTCTTCTGATGACATCATGGCTTCATTTTGCATAATACCTGATAACCAGCCCTTTTCTTTCAAAGCCTTATATTGTTTACTATTTGTGTTGATGCCATTATAGGTATTGCCTAATCCGCTGATATTCATTGACATATAAAACCTCCGTGTAAATACATTCTAAATCCGTTTGAATTAACTCTATGCTATATAGTATAGATCGTCATAAATCTCCAAAAAATAAAGGAACCCACTTTATTAAGTATTTTTGTTTTTAGCATATTTCTAAAGCACAGAATACCATTGTCTGTTCATACGATCAGCTTCATACTGGTATGTAATCAACTGGTTCATGTCCTTTAAGCCGCTCTTTCCATATAAAATGCTTAAAGTCATATCTGGCACATTGTTCCATCCTCTGGTTGAAATAGTTGAAATCAGGTCATGTATCCAATTCTTCATTTGCTGCTTGAACTCTTTCGGAACTTTTCCGGAACTTTCAACTGCACTATCCGGCAGTTGATTCAGAAGTTCCAATATCTGCAATTCCAGTTTATCATATTCCAATGGTTTACATAGAAATGAAAATGCATGAACTTCGTTAATGACCTGCATACAATATTCTTCATAACTCGTAATATACACTAATTTCACATCTGGAAATTTTTCTTTCAATTTTCTCCCCAGTTTAATACCATTCAGTTCTTCCATCGAAATATCTAAAATTCCGATATCAATACGACTGATATTTTCAAGCATTTGATTTGCAGACATAAATTTCTCTATATGATAAGCAATCTTTTGACTTGTAAAAATCTTATGCAGCATATTCACTGCACACTCAAGATCTGCTATATCGTCATCACAAACAGCAATTTCCAGCATAGCACTCACCTTCTTTCTCATTTATATATCGGCTCAATCTTTATTCTGTTTCAAATCTCACCTATAAAAGATATCACATGAAACAAAATATTACGGTATTTCTTCACCAAATACAATTTTTTAACACGAAATACGATTAAAAAAAAGCATTAAACCATTTACCCCTGTTAATACACAAAAGCACTGTATCTCAAACTCTTTGAAATACAATGCTTCCCTGCATTTTCTATATCGTCATGTTGATATTATTACTTTACTATCCTGCACACTCTCTGGGAGTGACTGTATCTATCAAAAAAGAAGCCAGCAGTTTATTCACGCACTACTGACTTCCTATATTATTCATTTTATTTACTTCGCTGCGTCTCAGACAAGTTTTCCATCTTTAAACACAATCTCTTGCCCTCCAGGTATCCGTCCTCTCTCTTATCTGCACCGATTACCTTTGCGATGGACTGCGCCACCGAAGGTTTCTCGGCAATTACTAATTTTATATTTTTTTCACTCAAATTTTGTTTCCTTCTTTCATTTTTTATTTGCTTTTTGATAGCATAAATGCTATCATGTATATAGAATAAATATTTCCACTTGGAGAACATATACTAATGTACAACATTGAATTTTACGAAGATTCCAATGGCAGATCAGAGCTTTGGGAATTTCTTGAATCTCTTCGAGTCAAAGCAGCTACAAACAAAGATGCCCGTATTCAATACAAGCAGATAAGTTTGTACATCCAGCTCCTCGAAGATAATGGTACACGGCTTAATGAAAATATCACAAAACACCTTGATGATGATATCTGGGAGCTTCGCCCAGGCAATAACCGTGTTTTATATTTTTATTTCAAAAATGATACCTTTGTGCTTTTGCATCAATTCCGCAAGAAAACTCAAAAAACTCCCAAGCGCGAAATTGAACGGGCAAAGGCTGAACGTGATGATTACCTTGCCCGAAAGGAGGCTGAATGATTATGAAAACCTGGAATGACTATAAGGAACATGTAAGAACCGTTGATCCTGAAATTGGAAAAGACATCAATGAAGTTGAAAATATTTCCTCCATCGTAAGTGCCATGGTGGAACAGCGTACTTCTCTTGGACTTAGCCAGAGAGAGCTTGCTGCTATGTGTGGTATTCCACAATCATCCGTAGCACGGATCGAATCCTGCAAAACAACCCCGAATCTCGGAACACTGCTTAATATTTTTCAGCATCTCGGTTTACAACTTACAGTAAGACCTACAAAACCTACCGTTTAAAATCAAGGAGAATCTCTGCGAAGAGGTTCTCCTTATCGGAATCTCACCGAATCATGCCTAACGGCTCGTGGGCTATACCACCAGTAGGGAATCTGACCCTGCCCTGAAGATTTCACTTTTCTTACGTAGCTGTGTTGTAGCACAAGCATTCATGTAATGCAACAGACAATTTCGTTGCTGTATGGCTACCTAAAATGAATTTTAAACAATAAAAACAAGACCTCCCATTACACTTTTCAGTATCTGAGAGGTCTGTATTTATAAAAAAATTTAATCGACTGACAGTCCAATTTCATTTAACGCCAAAATGTTTTCTTTTACACATAGAATTTTTTTATTTGCTGTATATTCTCGCCTCATATGGTTGCAACCATTCGGACTCCGTTTCATGATAATTGCACAATACACATTTTTGATCAATTTTTTGAAACATCAGCTTTTCATTTTGTAAAATTCACGATTACCAATAAACCTTTACCGTCTACTTCTCTTTCATATGCAAATAATCCCGGATATTCTTCGTACATCGGGCGAAACTCCGCCTGTCTCACAATATCTGCATGGTCATGGTAACACTGAATCAAACGCTTATAATAATTGTACAATGAATCCGGATCATTCACCTCACTCTGTACATTGATTGTTCTATAATTATCATTGCATTTAATCCATGGCTTTCCACACGTGAATCCTCCATTTTCCGAGTCATCCCACTGCATCGGCGTTCTTGCATTATCTCTTCCTAACTCTGAAAAATATGCAAGTACTTCCTCCGGATCCTTGCCCTGTCCGACCGCTTCCTCATAGGTTCTTTTCGCCCTTATATCATCCATATCATTAATATTCTTCCACTTAACATTGGTCATGCCAATTTCCTGTCCCTGATATATAAAAGGCGTTCCATATAAAAAGAAATAGATACTCGCCAGTGCCGATGCACTATAGAAACTAATATTTTCTCTTTCCAAAAATTTGTTCAGGCATCTGGACTGATCATGATTTTCTAAAAAGATAGCACTCCAACCGATTCCGCTATTATGCGCTACATGTGTAAACATTTTTTTCTTCCACCGTTCTACCGCATGAATGCTTGATTTATCATTTTCCCCTTCCCATATTTTCCCATCCAAAATCGAAAAATCATGGAAAAGTAACCATTCTTTCCGGCATACCGTTCAAAAGCAG
>ENA-OQCQ01000096-OQCQ01000096.1-human-gut-metagenome-genome-assembly--contig:-NODE-96-length-10700-cov-1.230871_pt1 | contig 10700 bp, 6 predicted proteins | sample MGYA00242761_ERZ504585 | MGnify/ENA primary metagenome ERZ504585 (study PRJEB26092, sample SAMD00036343) | human gut metagenome | host: Homo sapiens | study: EMG produced TPA metagenomics assembly of the... | reverse complement strand
CCTAATCGTTGCTTCTAATCGTCTTCTAATCGTTTTCAATCGTCCGCAAACAGCTCATCGATTCGTCTGCAATGCTCGATATAACCGGTTATTTCGCTCAGTTCTTCTGTTATTTCTCCGCCCAGTTCCTGGTAAAATTCAAGCAATCTCACCTTGCGCTCCATGCAGTCTGGCACTTTGATCCATTCATACGTCATCTTTCTGGCAAACAGGTCGTTCACATGATAAGGTTTCTGTATCTCCTGTTCTCCGTAATACTTCAGATCAATTTCTCTTTCTGCCGGCTTTGCCAGTTCCGCGCGCATCTGGCCGATAATAAAGTCCATGGAAAATGCAGGACTCTCCCATTCCAGAAAAGCACGGTACATTTCCACATCGGTATCGACGTCTCTTGGAAATCCCGGTGCTGACATGTATGGTGTCCGTATGTCTCTCAGATTGAAAAACAGAGTTGCATACCAGTTCAGATGCTCGAAATGTGTCTCTAACAGATAACGCAGCAGCGGCACATTTCCGGCTTTCATCACCTGATCCGGCTCTGCAAGTTCGATTAATCCTGTGTAGTGTTCCAGCATGTATTCTGTCAGCTCTTTCCCCTCACCGGCAACTGCCTGACCCAGTGCCTCTTTTTCTCCGTACGCCAGGCTTGCGCCATCGATATCATAATGGTCGATGCAGTAATCCAGCATCTCCGGACTGCCGGACAGAATCGCCGCTGTGAGAATGTTCGGAATATAGAATTCTCCGACTATTGTTTCCCGGCGAATGCTGTAGTATGTTTTTTCTGGCTCCCGGAGTTTGATCCATGTAACAGATGTATTCCCAGTATTCCATATTGTCTTCCGTCATTTCCCTGTCTTTTTCTTCGAACATCTTCAACAATGGAATATTTCCACTCATCACAACAAGCAGATAATTGGGCGCATCGGTCCAGCACAATTCATCCCGCAGATAAATCCTTCGAAACGGAACGGCATTATCTTTATCCGCGCAGACAAATAGTTTTGCAATTTCTTCCATGTGGGACGGTTCCTGTACCTGAAGAAGTCCGTCGATCGTTGTACTGGCTTCAACTGCCCAACGGCAGACATCTTCCCGGCCACAGCCTCTTCCATACCAGTAAGTATAGGCGGCCAGCGGAATGGCATTTCGGTTATACTGGTTTGGTTTCAGTTGATTTTCATCAAAGAATCTCTTGATTTCTTCCACGTTCTGCGTCCTGATCCAGGAGTTCCCGGATCTTTTTCGTATCCCAGACTGTTTTCCGATATCATTTAAGGCTGTGGATTTTTTCAGGTGTACTTTCTGCAGTTCTTTCTCAAAAATCTCTCTTTCTACTGGGTTCATTGCATTTAAGACTGTCTCTTTCATTCGTTTTTCCTTCCATAATTAATCTCTTTTTTCTCTTGTTAATTTCCTGTTCTTTTTGTTTCATCTCCATAAAGAAGCGCCTCTCCCAATGCTTCGATTTCGCCCCTGCAGACTACCGGGTTTTCCAGTTTGTAATGGTCGAAACCATATTCCAGCATTCCCATATCCCCTGAGAGAATGAGTGCGGTGAGTACATTTGGAATACAGAATTTTTTCGAAACGTTTTCCCGGCCTATCGTATAGCAAGGCAGCTTTCTGCTCCTACAAGGGGCAAATTCTTCCTTCCAGCCAAGGTCTTCTTCTTCATCCTCTTCCACATCTACCATTTCTTCTCCGTCAAATTCTTTCTTGGAGAATCCATAGTCGCCAAATCTCTCGTCCTCTCTGTCAGAGTAACGGTCTCCCTCGATGATGTGGTTCAGGTTGGTATCACCGTAATCAACTGATTCCATAATTTTAACTTCGGTATTGTCATCACGCAGTACGCGGACATCGAGTGCCAGGGACTGCAGCTCTTTCAACAATACTTTGAAGGATTCCGGAATACCAGGCTCCGGAATATTGTCGCCCTTGATGATGGCTTCGTATGTCTTCACACGGCCAACCACATCGTCAGACTTCACAGTCAGGATCTCCTGCAGCGTGTAGGATGCACCGTACGCCTCAAGAGCCCAAACCTCCATCTCTCCGAAACGCTGTCCACCGAACTGAGCTTTACCACCCAGAGGCTGCTGTGTAACGAGGGAGTATGGGCCGGTAGAACGGGCATGAATCTTATCGTCTACCAGGTGATGCAGTTTCAGGTAATGCATGTGTCCGATTGTCGTTCTTCCATCGAACGGCTCACCGGTACGTCCGTCGCGAAGCTGTACCTTACCGTCTCTTGCGATATCAACACCCTTCCACAGTTCTCTGTGATCCAGATGCTCTTCCAGATACTGATATACTTCTGGAAGCAGAATATCTTTATATTTCTCGGAGAATGCATCCCATTCCATGTTTACATAATCGTTTGCCAGTTCCAGGGTATCCTGAATATCTTTCTCGTTTGCGCCGTCGAAAATCGGGGTGGATACGTTAAATCCAAGCGCTGCTGCTGCAAGGCTCAGGTGGATCTCCAGCACCTGTCCGATGTTCATACGGGACGGCACACCCAGAGGATTCAGCACGATGTCCAGCGGACGTCCGTTCGGCAGGAACGGCATATCCTCTACCGGAAGTACACGGGAAACGACACCCTTGTTTCCGTGACGACCAGCCATCTTATCGCCGACAGAGATTTTTCTCTTCTGTGCGATGTAGATGCGGACTGCCTGGTTTACTCCAGGAGAAAGTTCGTCGCCGTTTTCACGGGTAAATACTTTGGCGTCCACGATGATACCATACTCACCGTGCGGTACTTTCAGGGAAGTATCACGTACTTCTCTTGCTTTCTCGCCAAAGATGGCACGGAGCAGACGCTCCTCTGCGGTCAGCTCGGTTTCTCCCTTCGGAGTTACTTTTCCGACCAGAATATCACCGGCACGTACCTCTGCACCGATGCGGATGATTCCACGCTCGTCCAGGTCTTTTAAGGCTTCATCGCCGACGCCCGGAACGTCTTTTGTGATCTCTTCCGGTCCAAGCTTGGTGTCACGGGCCTCTGCCTCGTACTCCTCGATGTGGATGGAAGTGTAAACATCATCCTGTACCAGACGCTCGCTTAAGAGTACGGCGTCCTCGTAGTTATATCCTTCCCAGGTCATAAATCCGATCAGCGGGTTTTTACCAAGAGCAAGCTCGCCCTGGTAGGTAGACGGACCGTCTGCGATTACTTCGCCGGCCTCTACATGGTCACCTTTAAATACGATCGGTTTCTGGTTGTAGCAGTTGCTCTGGTTGCTTCGCATGAATTTGGTCAGATGGTAAACATCTTTTGTTCCGTCATCATTGTTCATGCGGATCTCGTTGGAGCAGGAATAGGAAATGGTTCCTGCTTTTTTTGCAACGACGCAGACACCGGAGTCTACGGCTGCTTTTGCTTCGATACCGGTTCCTACAACAGGAGCATCGGTGATCATCAGCGGTACGGCCTGACGCTGCATGTTGGATCCCATCAGCGCACGGTTCGCATCGTCGTTCTGAAGGAACGGGATCAGCGCCGTAGCAACGGAGAATACCATCTTCGGAGACACGTCCATGTATCAAACATGTGCGGCTCGTAGGACTGGGTCTCATCCAGATAACGTCCGGAAACGTTCTTGTTGAGGAAGTGTCCTTCTGCATCCAGCGGCTCATTTGCCTGTGCTACATGGTAATTATCCTCTTCATCTGCGGTCATGTAAACTACTTCGTCGGTAACACGCGGATTTTTCGGATCTGATTTGTCAATTCTTCTGTATGGAGCCTCAACGAAGCCATACTCGTTGATGCGCGCATACGATGCCAGAGAGTTGATAAGACCGATGTTTGGTCCCTCAGGAGTCTCGATCGGGCACATTCTTCCGTAATGGGAGTAGTGTACGTCTCGAACCTCGAATCCGGCACGGTCACGGGACAGACCGCCAGGTCCAAGGGCGGAAAGACGTCTCTTGTGCGTCAGCTCTCCAAGCGGGTTATTCTGATCCATGAACTGGGACAGCTGGGAAGATCCGAAGAACTCTTTGATTGCAGCTGTAACCGGTTTGATATTGATCAGGGACTGCGGAGAAATTCCGTCGATGTCCTGTGTTGTCATACGCTCACGTACCACACGCTCCATACGGGACAGACCGATGCGGTACTGGTTCTGAAGCAGCTCACCTACGGCACGGATTCTACGGTTGCCCAGGTGGTCGATATCATCGGCATTTCCTGCGCCGTATTCCAGATGCATGTTGTAGTTGATGGAAGCGAAAATATCTTCCTTTGTGATATGTTTCGGAATCAGGTCGTGAATGTCACGTTTGATCGCCTGTTTGATCTCTTCGATATCGGTATTTTCCTCCAGGATCTTTTCCAGAACCGGATAGTATACTTTCTCGTTGATGCCAAGTTCTTCCTCGTCAACATCTACCCATGCTTTCAGATCTACCATTAAGTTGGAAAGAACTTTTACGTTTCTCTCCTCTGTCTGAATCCATACATACGGTACTGCTGCGTTCTGAATCTTGTCTGCGAGTTCCAGAGTAACGGTGGTGCCTTTTTCTGCAAGGATTTCACCGGTGGACGGATCTACAACATCCTCAGCGAGGATCTGGTTGCGGATACGGCTGCGCAGTGCAAGTTTCTTGTTGAATTTATAACGGCCTACCTTTGCCAGGTCATAGCGACGCGGGTCAAAGAACATGCTCATGATGAGGCTCTCTGCATTTTCTACTGCGAGAGGCTCGCCCGGACGAATTTTCTTGTACAGCTCGAGAAGACCTTCCTGATAGTTGGTGGAAGTATCTTTGGTGAAGCTTGCAAGAATCTTCGGCTCTTCACCGAACAGCTCTACGATCTCTGCATTGGAGCTTACTCCAAGTGCACGGATGAGGACTGTGATCGGAACTTTTCTGGTACGGTCTACGCGGACATAGAAGACGTCGTTGGAATCGGTCTCGTACTCCAGCCATGCTCCACGGTTCGGGATTACGGTACAGGAGAACAGTCTCTTTCCGAGCTTATCATGTGCGATGCCGTAATAAATACCAGGGGAACGTACCAGCTGGCTGACGATTACTCGCTCTGCACCATTGATAACGAATGTTCCTGTTGCTGTCATCAACGGCAGATCACCCATGAAAATTTCGTGCTCTGTGATCTCGTCTTTTTCCTTATTATATAATCTTACTTTTACCTTTAACGGTGCCGCATAAGTAGCGTCACGCTGTTTACACTCTTCGATTGAGTATTTTACGTCATCTTCACACAGTGTAAAGTCTACGAATTCAAGGCTCAGCCGTCCGCCGTAGTCGGAGATTGGTGAAATGTCATCAAAGACTTCCTTGAGTCCGCTTCTCAGGAACCAGTCATAGGAATCCTTCTGGACTTCAATCAAGTTGGGCATTTCCAATACTTCTTTTTGTCTCTGGTAACTCATTCGCATACTTTTTCCGGTAGGTATCGGACGTATTCTGTTTTTCTCCATTGACGTTGTCACCCCTTGTGTTATAATATATTTATTACCGCTCATGCCTGAACAAAAGGTTTTAGGCATATCTTGCCATAATAGTGCATTTTCTAGATTATCATGTTTTTTCAAGTGTGTCAACAAAACAGATTGTATTTTTTTCAGTACAATCTGTTTTTTACTGGTTTTTCTTCCGTGACCCTGTTAGAATAATACTTTAGATGTGATTGAAAGCACCGAATTTTCAGAAAAAACCGCCTGTTTGATTTTTTTATTTTTCAAATCAAACAGGCGGTTTTTTTATTCTAATTTTTTAATATTTCAGAGCTCCATCCCGATTTCGCTTATGCCGCGTCGAATCGTTCTTTTTAATGCTGAATATTGTCAGCCATCATGTCCATAAAGCTCCATGGTTTCAGAACTTTGTTGATCTCTGCAAACACTTTATCATCGTAGTTGTGTTTTACTTCCGTTTTGCGGTCAAACACCATGGTATCCGCATCCTCTGCTTCTACTTCCGGCCAGTGCGGGAGTCCGGCATGATCCGGGGTGCCGTTCTTTGCGAAGGCAAGAAGTGCTCCGAAGATTTCGCTTTCCAGTTTATCGCTGACATCCGGGATGCCACAAATTTCTACGAGATCTGCGTTTCCGAAGAAATATGGGATATCGGAGCAGTGCCATGCCGGCTTGCCGTGCTGGAACGGGAATTCCAGAGCGAAGTTGTAGAGATATGCTTTGCCGCCGCCTTTTGCGAACAGTTTGGCAAGTTTTACGGTCGGCTCACGCATTGCACGGTCGATGGCAAGAACATCTACGCCGTTCTTCTCCGGATATGCTTCTTTGAAAGCGTCCAGAACCTTTTCGGCATTGTCTCCATAAACCTTTTTGAGGATTTCCAGAATCTCTTCCGCTGTCAGTTTGTTCTTATCATAAGCTGCCGGTGCAAACGTTGCGAACTCGCCGTATACGGTTCCGATCATCATCGGAATCTGATGTGCATGCTCACGGAAGCCTGCGTCGAATGGATTTCCATAGAAGTAATCGCCCTTTTTCGGGCCGCCGCCGATGTAGCCGCCACTCTGTGCAATCGCCGGAGCCACTTTTGCATATGCAGCAGCAAGCTGCGGATACGGTACAGTTTCCAGCTGAGCCACATCGTCAAAGCCGAGCGCTTTCATCATTGCCGTAATAATCTCCGTGCCGTCTTTCTCTCCTGCGCCGAGCGGATCGTCCTCCATAACACCGCTCATGACAAGGCCTTTCTGGAACAGGCCGTCTGCTGATGGAATCTGCATCAGGTCAATCACCTTCATTCCGCCGCCGGACTGGCCGAAAATGGTTACATTCTCCGGATCGCCGCCGAACAGGGCAATATTGTCATGTACCCACTGCAGGGCTGCCACCATATCGGCGTGGCCTGCGTTTGCGGAGTTTTTGTATTTTTCCCCAAACGGAGACAGATCCAGATATCCTAAAATATTCAGTCTGTGGTTGACAGAAACAAGAATCGAATCACCTTTCTTTGCGATGCTGACGCCGTCATACGCAACCTGCTCGATGGAAGATCCCGCTGCGTATCCACCGCCGTGGAACCATACGAGAACCGGTTTTTTGGCTTCCGGATCAAGTTTGTTTGTCCAGATATTTAAGGACTGGCAGTGCTCATCCTGCGGCCAGTAGCGGTGCGGAACCATAAGCTCGCCGTTCGGTGTATCTTGGTTCTGAAGCGGGCATACAAAGCCGTAGTTTGTCGCATCCTTCACGCCATCCCATTTGGACGGAACCGGCATCTGGAAACGGTCTGCGTATGCATACGGAATTCCTTTGTAAATGTAAACACCGTCATAAAAATAACCTTTTAAATCGCCGGATGTGGTATGCAGCACCGGCACGCCATCGTAATCAAATATTTTCCCCATTTTGAAATACCTCTTTTCTGTAGAATTTAGCATTTATGTTGTTTTCAGTATAAACAATATTTTCGTCCTTTTCTACTCGAATTGTCGCAAGATCTTCTTATATTGTTGCTTTTTTTCCACTCTTTCTCTGTATTCTCCCACCGCGAGTGCAATTTTTTGAAGATTTTACAGAATCTGCTCCACCTCAATCAGCGCCGTCTCGTGCGGCTCCAGGCGTTCCTGCACCGTGAGGCTGCCTTCCGGGTCGGTTTCCTGCTCCCAGACACGGTATTCCGGGTCCGCACTGTGGCACAGCATCGCGCGCTCCATCCGGTTCATCCGCTCCGGAGCTCCCATCCGCACCCACGCATCGTAGCTGCTGCCGTGCTCTTTTGTCACTTTATACAGCCGCAGGCAATATTTTCCCGGTTCCAGTCCGGTCAGTTTCACTGAAAAGGTCCGGATTTCCCCCATATTGAATACGCGGTAACGGTCCGTGCGGGAAATATTCACGGCATGGCGGTAGCGGTACAGCATATCGTAGTGAACATAGTTGTACAGGTAAATCTGGCTTTGGTTTTTCTCCGGCTCCGTGCTGATAAAATAGCCGTCCCCACGCTTCACCAGACGAGATCCCATTCTGCCGAGCAGCCGCAGCGCAGTGCAGACCGCCTTTGGAATGCCGTTCATCGTGAACAGCCCAAAACCTCCATGATACGTTTCCCGCGCCGGAAATACTTCATCCAAACGGTCATTGACCGAGAAATACGCAATTCCCTGCAGCGCCTCTTCATTTTCCAGAAGATTTTTAAACAGCCATGCCGCTTTATAACAGGTATCGTTGCACAGATCCCTCTGCCAGATGTTGCTGCTGCACTCATCCACCAGAACCGGCAGTGCACCAAGCCCAGCCTTCTGCAGCAGACCTTTTACCTTCTCCCCGCGGTTCCGCAGAAAATCCGGGTCGCGGCTCACAATCATATTGACGCTCTCGTTGTTCTGGATCAGATTCATTTTCTCCTCTTCCTCTCCATAGATCACCGTGCCAAACGAGCGGAATGCAAAAATTTCCGGCACACATTCCTTTTCCTTCATAGTTTCGATAAAGGCTTTGAGATGTTCCTCCGGTCCAAGACCAAAGGAAAGACATGTTACAAGATCCGGGCTCACACGTTTCATCTCCTCGTACGATGCTTTCCACGTCTCAAAGAACTCATCTCCTCCATCAATCGTGATCACGTCTCCGCTGATCCACGGGTTGAAAATCCAGCGCCGCATCTGGTTGATTCCATACCGTTCCCTTAGATGTTCCATCAGGTTTTTGATCAGCATGCGCCACTCAGCCAGATCTCGCGGAGAGCTGCTTAGCGCCGGACGCATCGTTCTTCCCGGGTCTGTTTTTGCCAGCAGCAACGGCATATGGCCGAATTCCAGCAACGGCTTCGCTCCCGTGGAAAGGATGAAATCGATCACCTCATCAATATAGTTCCAGCAGAACTGAATCTCGCCCCACATATTCCGCCGAAGTACGCACATATCATCATCAAGAATTCCTTTTACGCGGATCAGCTCATAGCCGAGCTCCTGCACCAGCTGTTCCAGCTCATCCTGCACCTCGCGGTTCAGCACACTTGCCGCATAGCCAGCATTGATCACGCGCTTCCAGTGGCCTGCCACTCTTGGTTTCCGTCCGTTTACTGCCGCTGTCACGGAAACGGCACTCTCATTTATCGTCTCAATCTCCTGCTCCGTGACCGCTGCATACTGCAGGAGACTCTGGAAAATATCATGGTCTCCCGCCGCCTCTTCCCGCTCTTTTCCTTTCTTTTCACGCTGTTTTACTGTATATTCCATCTGCTTCCGGTATTCGCTCGGTGTCATACCGCGGTATTTGCGGAATGCGCGGATCATCGCCGTCTCATTGACAAATCCATTGTGATAGGCAATCTCCGTCAGCGTTGCGCCGCTGTGCATTTCCTGTACGGCATGCGCCAGGCGCACCTGCGTCACGTACTCCCGAAATGATACACCGAAATACTGCGGAAAGCTCCGTGAAATATAGGCACGGCTCAGATAAAGATGATCCGCCAGATCCTCCAGCGTAATCTCTTCCCGGCAATGCTGCAGAATATAGTCTGATGCCCGCTGAATGCGTTCCCTTCCGCCCCGGCCCTGTTCCACCTTTTCCCCGGATGTAAAGTAAAAAAGCAGATCCTCCAGAAGCGCCGTCACACGGCTTTTCATATAGATCGGTTGTTCCTCATTATTCTTGTACATCTCAAGAAAGATCCGTGCCATATCCCGCCGGATCAAATCAAATTTTTCCTGCTGATCTTCCATATAAAAAAACGACTGACATTTGACTTCACATTTCAGCAGCTTAATGTGAAATGAATCAATCGTCTCCGCTGAAACGCAGAGCGACAGAGCAAGTCCGTCTTCGTCCAGATCCAGGTCACAGATCTGAAACCGGTTGATCGCAAAGATAGATCCCATCGGGAGATTGTGAACTTCCCCGTCCTCGTAGCTGACTCTTCCACTCCCACGAAGCAGAAATAAAAGTTCAAAATCCGGATTCCACAGTTCCCGTTTCTTCTCCGGCCGGAGTAGCCGAAAACGGAATCCCGGCATTTCCTGTTTTGTTCCTTTCAGCATCATGTCTTCGTCTCTGTTGTCTCTTTCCATTTCACACCTCATGATAGATTTTTTTGTTGTATTGTACCACAAAAAAGGTCCCGCAAAAAGATCTTCTCCTTTTGTGGGACCAATTTTTCGGTTTTTGTTTTAGTTTTTGCAATTATTCCTTCACCTTCAGCACCAGACACTGATACGGTTGCAGACGGATCGTTTCCTCGCCTGCCTCGCAGGTGTCATAGTTATTCAGAAGTACTTCTTCGATTGTGTCTGTAAATGGCAATGTAATGCCATCCGCAAGAGAAGTAGTAAGGATCAGAATATTATTCTTCTCATCCTTCCTGCGGTACGCCAGAACGCCGCTTACCGTCTCGTATTCCGGAATCAGCGTTCCGTAGAGGAAGGTTTCTTCCAGATCTTCACGTCGTCTTACTGCCACCATTTTGCGGTAAAACCACAGCAGGGAATCAGGATCTTTTTCCTCGGCCTCATAGTTCAGTTCCGTATAGTTTTTATTCACCGGGAACCACGGCGTACCTGTTGTGAATCCCGCCTCGGCAGATGCATCCCACTGCATCGGAGTTCTGCTGTGCTCGCGGCTCTCGCGGTTGATCTGCTCGAGCGCTTCCGCATCCGTTTTTCCTTCTTCGCAATCATGACGGTCGTAAATAGCAAAGGTCGGTTTGTCGACGAAATCCCTGAATAGACTGTTTCGGGTTCGATCG
>ENA-OQCQ01000093-OQCQ01000093.1-human-gut-metagenome-genome-assembly--contig:-NODE-93-length-10820-cov-1.306462_pt1 | contig 10820 bp, 14 predicted proteins | sample MGYA00242761_ERZ504585 | MGnify/ENA primary metagenome ERZ504585 (study PRJEB26092, sample SAMD00036343) | human gut metagenome | host: Homo sapiens | study: EMG produced TPA metagenomics assembly of... | reverse complement strand
CCATTTCGTCAACCCTAAAAATCAAATAATTTTTCGCAGTTTTTTTTCGGGAAAAAATGCCGCTCTGACGCGGTTTTCCGGCTGCCGCTGCCGTGCCTTCCGTGTGCTGAGTTTCGGTTTATCCACAACTTATCCACACTGTCCGCCGCACGCGTACAAATACCAGTTCGATTTTTGTGCTTTCCACACGATATCTTGTAACCGTAATCAACATTATCCACAATCTGTGGATAACCTTGTGGATAACTTCGGTTTTGCTGTGTACAACCTGTGGGCATTTCCAATTTTTCCAGTATTTACGCCATGTATAATGTGTATATAAGTTTTCCAGACTTTACACATTTCGATTTTTCCAGCCCTCTATCCACAATTTTATCAACATAAGATTCCCTGTTATCCACAAACTATCCTCCATTTCATCAACAGGAAAATTTTTTACACATTCTGTGGATAAAAAATAATTATCCACATTTTTGGGTTGAATAAAACGGCATTTTATTATATCATATAGAAGTAAAAATGCGACTATTCGGGGGAAAATTTCGTTTTCCAGACAGAAGTTATCCCCAAAAAGCAATGATTATAGAAGCGGAGCGACAGAAAAAGCATGGAAATCGTACAAGATAAATGGAAAGAAATACTGCAGAGAGTGCGGGACGAGCACGAATTATCTGAGATCTCCTTTACTACATGGATTGAACCACTTACGATCCATTCGGTTGAGGACAATCTGATCACAATCCTGGTTCCATCCGAAAAAATGGGTCTCGATTACGTGAGCAAAAAAATATACTCTTCCTATTAAAGTGGCAATCGCGGAAATCACAGGTGTCAACTATGAGATCCGCTTTATTCTTCCGGAAGAAGTGAAACAGGAAAAAGCGCCTGCTCCCGTCCAGAAAAATCTTTATGTGCCAAACCTGAATCCAAAGTATACCTTTGATACCTTCGTGGTCGGCAGCAATAACAAATTTGCCATGCAGCTTCTCTCGCCGTGGCCGAATCCCCGGGAGAAATCTACAATCCGCTGTTTTTATACGGTGGTGTTGGACTGGGCAAAACCCATCTGATGCACTCGATCGCACATTTTATTCTTCAGAAGAACCCGTCTTCGCGGATTCTCTACGTAACGAGTGAAGAATTTACCAATGAAGTCATCGAGGCTATCCGAAACAGCAACAACACCGCAATGACCAAATTCCGTGAGAAATACCGCAATATCGACGTACTTCTCATCGATGATGTGCAGTTTATTATAGGAAAGGAATCCACGCAGGAAGAGTTTTTCCATACCTTCAATACGCTGCACGGCGCCAACAAACAGATCATCCTTTCTTCGGATCGTCCCCCGAAAGACATGGATATCCTGGAAGACCGCATCCGTTCCCGTTTCGAATGGGGACTCCTTGCCGACATCCAGAGCCCGGATTATGAAACGCGAATCGCCATCCTCCGCAAAAAGCAGGAACTCGACGGCTATTCCGTCAGCGACGATGTGATCGAATACATCGCTTCCAATATTAAATCGAACATCCGTGAATTAGAAGGCGCTCTCAACAAAATCATTGCATACGCAAACCTTGAAAAACGTGAAATCAACATTGATCTTGCAGAACAGGTGCTGCGCGATATCATCTCCCCAAACGAGAAGAAGGTCATCACGCCGGAATTTATCATCGACACCGTTGCAGATCACTTCGATATTACGCCGTCCGACATTGTCGGCAGCAAGCGGAGCAGCAAAATCGTATTCCCGCGCCAGATCGCAATGTATCTGTGCCGCGAAATGCTCGATGCCCCGCTGACCGGAATCGGAAAAATGATGGGCGACCGCGATCATACCACTGTCATGCACGGCATTGAGAAGATCGAAAAGGAAATGAATGCCAAAGACAGTGTCCGCAACACGGTAGATATCTTAAAGAAGAAGATTAACCCGTCTAAATAAGCGGCATAGCTGTAACTCTGTCAAAACAGTTCGAACCGATCTACATTTATATCTACATTTATATAAGAAGAAACGCATCGGTTTACAGGCCCTTATTTATGCACAAACCGATGTGGAAAGCCTGTGGATGAATTGTGGACAACTTTGGAGCCTGAAGTTATCAACATTTCATACACAGGTTCACGTTCGATTATTCACAGAGTTATACAGATCCATTTTTCCAGTATTTCCGCATTCTCGAAGGGGTTATCCACATATCCACAGCCCCTACGACTAAGACTACGGATTTTTACTATATTTTTTCTTTATAAGCATACTCACCCAGCCGTGAGGAAAGGAGAGTTATCCACAATTATGAAATTAGTGTTTGACAAAGCAGACCTTGTAAAAAAGCGTTGCCATTGCGATGAAAGCTGTTTCCGGTAAAACTACGATGCCAATTCTGCAGTGTATCCTGATTGATGCATCTTCCAGCCAGATCAAGTTTACCTCCAACGATATGGAACTCGGAATTGAGACCCTTGTCACAGGTATGATTCTGGAACGCGGTATTGTTGCTCTGGATGCAAAGATTTTTTCTGAGATCGTAAGAAAACTTCCGGATAATCAGGTTACAATAGAAACAGATGAAAATCTGCTAACCACGATTACGTGTGAAAAAGCAAAATTCAACATTCCGGGACAGTCAGGAGAAGATTTTTCCTATCTGCCGATTCTCGAAACTTCCGATTGTGTTTCCATTTCCCAGTTCACCTTAAAAGAACTGATCCGTCAGACCATTTTCTCCATTGCAGCCAATGAGAACAACAAACTGATGACCGGTGAGCTGTTTGAAATCAAAGATAACACACTTCGCGTCGTATCTCTGGACGGACACCGTATTGCGATCCGCAGAATTGAGCTGAAAGATTCGTATCCGGACCGAAAAGTCGTTGTTCCGGGAAAAACCCTGAACGAAATCAGCAAAATTCTGTCCGGCGAGATGGATGATCAGATTGATATTTACTTCTCGGAAAACCACATTATGTTCAAGTTCGATGATACAACGGTCGTTTCCAGACTGATCGACGGTGAATATTTCCGCATCGACCAGATGCTTTCGAGTGATTACGAGACAAAAGTGACGATCAACAAAAAAGAATTCTTAAGCTGTATCGACCGTGCGACGCTTCTTGTCAAAGAAGGCGACAAAAAACCGATCATCATCGACATCCAGGATGGAGCAATGGAACTGCAGATCAACTCCGCGATGGGTTCCATGAAAGAAGAGATCGATATCAACAAAGAAGGCAAGGATATTATGATCGGTTTACCCGAAATTCCTGATCGATGCACTTCGTGTTATTGACGACGAGGAGATTTCGATTTATCTGGTCAACCCGAAGGCTCCATGTTTTATCCGGAACGAAGAAGAGAGCTATATCTATCTGATTCTGCCGGTAAACTTCAATTCCGTGAGATAAGTCACATAAGTTTGAAATCTGCCGGAACCTTTTCTGAAAGAACTTTCAGCGGTTTTACAGCCACACAGATTGAAAACTGCGAACTTACGTGAGGAAAAGGCACGGCAGTGCAGGAGGAAAAAATGGAAATTATTACGCTGCGTGAAGATTACATCAAACTGGGCCAGGCATTAAAAGCTGCGGCTCTGGTAGAAGACGGCGTGGAAGCAAAGCTCGTCATCAAGGACGGCGAAGTGACCGTAAACGGTGAAGTAGATACCCGCCGCGGCCGCAAGCTCTATGACGGAGATGTTGTCTGCTACAATGGAAATGAGATACAAATTAAAAAATAAGGCTTAAAAACTTAAGCTGATTTTTCACGGACGAGTGCTCATGTATATCAAATCTTTAGAACTGAAGAACTATCGGAATTATGAGAGTTTATGCATAAATATCAGCCCCGGAACGAATATTCTCTACGGCGACAATGCCCAGGGAAAGACGAATATTCTCGAGGCTTTATATCTCGCGGGTACGACAAAATCGCACCGCGGCAGCAAGGACCGCGAAATCATCCAGTTTGACCGGGAGGAAGCCCATATCCGGATGATGGTGGAGCGGAACGGCAGCACGCATAAAATCGATATGCATCTAAAAAAAAAATAAATCCAAGGGAATCGCCATCGATGGAGTTCCGATCCGCAAAGCGTCGGAACTTTTTGGCATTGTAAATATTGTGTTTTTCTCTCCGGAGGATCTGAATATAATCAAAAACGGTCCTGCGGAGCGCCGGCGTTTCCTGGATAGCGAAATTTGTCAATTGTCAAGACTATACATGATCGAGCTTGCCAATTATAATAAAGTGGTGGCGCAGAGAAACAAGCTGCTTAAAGAGATTTCGTTTTCCGGCAGAATGGCGGATACGCTCGTGATCTGGGATGAGCAGATGGTCCGCTATGGAACAAGCATTATTTCCGAGCGGAAAAAGTTTATCAGCCGCCTGAATGATATTTTATCCGAGATCCATCAGAATCTGACCGGAGGAAAGGAGCAGATTCTGATTACCTATGAACCGAATGTGTCCGAGGAAGGGTTTTCCGAAGAGTTAAAAGCCGGAAGAGAGCGTGATCTGCGTTTCGGACAGTCCTACACCGGGCCGCACCGGGACGATTTCTGTGTGCGGGTCAACGACATTGATATCCGTAAATACGGTTCCCAGGGGCAGCAGAGGACGGCGGCGCTTTCGCTGAAACTGGCGGAGATCCGTCTGGTCGAGGAGGAAATTCACGATACACCGGTTTTACTGCTGGATGATGTTTTGTCGGAGCTGGACGGTAGCCGGCAGAATTATCTTCTGCAGAGCATTCACAGCATACAGACACTGATTACCTGTACCGGACTGGACGAGTTTGTCGAAAATCATTTTGAGGCAAACAGCGTATTCCAGGTGGTCGAGGGATCTGTGTTTCACAAAGAAACAGGAGGAATCTAAATGAGTACAGAGAACATGGAAAAGACAGAGTATGGTGCAGACCAGATTCAGATTCTGGAGGGTCTGGAAGCCGTACGGAAGCGCCCAGGTATGTATATCGGCAGTACCTCCGCACGGGGACTTCACCATCTGTCTATGAGATTGTCGACAACTCGGTAGACGAGGCACTGGCAGGATACTGCAAAAATATTGACGTTACGATTAACCCGGACAACTCCATCACCGTCATCGACGACGGCCGTGGTATTCCGGTCGGCATCAATCATAAGTCGGGCCTTCCGGCCGTTGAGGTTGTCTTTACGGTGCTGCACGCAGGCGGAAAGTTCGGCGGCGGAGGGTACAAGGTATCCGGCGGTCTGCACGGTGTTGGTGCATCCGTTGTAAATGCGCTGTCCAACTGGCTTGAGGTGCGCGTTTATCACGATGGAAAGGTTTACTTCCAGCGGTATGAGCGCGGAAAAACCATGAATAAGCTGGAGGTCATCGATACCTGTCCGATCGAAAAAACAGGTACCGAGGTCCGTTTCCTGCCGGATGATACGATGTTCGAGGAGACGGTTTATGATTACGACGTTTTAAAAACAAGACTCCGCGAGACCGCATTTCTGACCAAGGGACTGCGCATTGTTCTGCGCGATCTGCGCACGGATCCGGTAGTGGAAAAAGCATTCCACTACGAGGGCGGTATCAAAGAGTTTGTCAGCTACCTGAACAAGAGCAAAACGGCGCTCTACCCGGACATCATCTACTGCGAGGGAGAAAGAGACGGCGTTCTCGTTGAGGTTGCGATGCAGCACAACGATTCCTATCAGGAAAATACGTACGGTTTCGTCAACAACATTACGACGCCGGAGGGCGGTACCCATATCGTGGGCTTCCGGAATGCGCTGACGAAAACCTTTAATGAATATGCAAGAGCAAATAAACTGTTAAAAGACAGCGAACCGAACCTGACCGGAGAGGATATCCGCGAGGGTATGACGGCGATTGTCAGCATCAAAATCGAGGAGCCGCAGTTCGAGGGCCAGACAAAGCAGAAACTTGGAAACAGCGAGGCGAGAGGAGCAGTCGACAATATCGTGAGCACTCAGCTCGAGCTGTTCCTGGAGCAGAACCCGGCTGTCGCAAAAACGATCGTTGAAAAGTCCCTGCTTTCCCAGCGTGCGAGAGAGGCTGCAAGAAAAGCGCGTGACCTGACGAGAAGAAAATCCGCACTGGACGGTATGTCCCTGCCTGGAAAACTGGCAGACTGTACCGACAAGGATCCGAAAAACTGTGAGATCTTCCTGGTCGAGGGAGATTCCGCGGGCGGTTCCGCAAAATCCGCGAGAAGCCGTGCAACGCAGGCGATCCTGCCTCTGCGTGGAAAAATCCTGAATGTAGAGAAAGCACGTCTCGATAAAATTTATGCCAATGCCGAGATCAAAGCGATGATTACGGCATTCGGAACCGGAATCCACGACGATTTCGATATCACCAAACTGCGCTACGACAAGATCATCATCATGACCGATGCCGATGTCGACGGCGCGCACATCGACACACTGATGCTGACGTTCCTGTACCGCTTCATGCCGGAGCTGATCAAACAGGGCCACGTTTACCTGGCACAGCCGCCGCTGTTCAAGATTGAGAAAAACAAAAAAGTATGGTACGCATACGATGACGATCAGATGAATCAGATCCTCAATGAGATCGGACGCGGAGATAATAAGATCCAGCGTTACAAAGGACTGGGAGAGATGGATGCGGAGCAGCTCTGGGAGACCACCATGGACCCGGAACGCCGTGTTCTGCGCCGCGTTGTGTTCGATGAAGAGTATTCTTCTGAAATTGATCTTACCTTCAATACGCTCATGGGCGACAAGGTAGAACCGCGCCGTGACTTTATCGAAGAGAGAGCAAAATACGCAAACAACCTGGATATCTAAAAAGTCCTGTGAACTGAAGTGGAGGAAAAGATGGAAGATAATGTTTTTGATAAAATTCACGAGGTCGATCTGAAAGACACGATGGAGGAATCCTACATCAACTATGCGATGAGCGTAATTGCATCCCGTGCACTTCCAGACGTCCGCGATGGCTTAAAGCCGGTACAGAGACGTATTCTGTACTCCATGAGTGAACTGAACAATACGCCGGATAAGCCGCACCGTAAGTGCGCGCGTATCGTCGGTGATACGATGGGTAAATATCACCCGCACGGCGACATCTCTATCTACGGAGCACTCGTCAACATGGCACAGGACTGGGCAACCCGTTATCCGATGGTGGACGGCCATGGAAACTTCGGTTCCGTCGACGCGACGGCGCTGCGGCTATGCGATACACCGAGGCACGTTTAAGCAAAATCTCGATGGAGATGCTGGCGGATATCAACAAAGACACCGTAGACTTCGCCCCGAACTTTGATGAAACCGAAAAAGAGCCTGTTGTTATGCCGGCCCGCTACCCGAACCTTCTGGTAAACGGTACTTCCGGTATCGCAGTCGGTATGGCAACGAACATCCCGCCGCACAATCTGCGCGAGGTGGTAAGTGCCATTGTAAAAATTATTGATAATATCATCGAGGAGGATCGTACGACAGATCTCGAGGAGATTCTCGGCATTGTAAAAGGCCCTGACTTCCCGACCGGAGCAGAAATCCTCGGCACCCGCGGCATCGACGAGGCCTACCGTACCGGCCGCGGTAAAATCCGTGTTCGTGCGGTATCAAACATCGAGACACTGCCGAACGGAAAGAGCGAGATCATCGTAACCGAGATCCCGTACATGGTAAACAAGGCGCGCCTGATCGAGAACATCGCCGCGCTGGTAAGAGATAAAAAGATCGACGGCATCACCGGCATTGCGGACCACTCCAACCGTGAGGGTATGCGCATCTGTATCGAACTGCGCCGCGACGCCAATGCAAACGTCATCTTAAACCAGCTGTACAAACATACCCAGATGCAGGATACCTTTGGTGTGATCATGCTTGCACTGGTAAACAATCAGCCGAAAGTCATGAACCTTCTGGAGATGCTGACGTATTATCTGCAGCACCAGGAAGAGGTTGTGACGAGAAGAACGAAATACGACCTGAACAAAGCGCAGGAGAGAAGCCATATTCTGGAAGGACTCTTAAAAGCGCTTGACCATATTGACGAAGTGATCCATATCATCCGTGCATCCGCGAATGCGGCAGAGGCGAAGAAGAACCTGATGGAACGCTTCGATCTGAGTGATGCCCAAGCCCAGGCAATCGTAGACATGCGTCTGCGCGCTCTGACCGGTCTGGAACGGGAGAAGCTCGAGAACGAGTACAAAGAGCTGATGGCGCGCATCGAGCAGTTAAAAGCCATCCTCGCAGACCGCAAGGTGCTTCTTGGCGTTATCCGCAGGGAGATTCTGAACGTATCCGAAAAATACGGCGATGACAGAAGAACTTCCATCGGCTTTGATGAGTACGATCTCTCCATGGAGGATCTGATTCCGCGCGAGAATACCGTCATCACCATGACGAAACTGGGCTATATCAAACGTATGACCGTTGACAACTTCCGCAGCCAGAACCGCGGCGGTAAGGGAATCAAGGGCATGCAGACCATCGAGGACGACTACATCGAGGAGCTTCTGATGACGACGACCCATCATTACCTGATGTTCTTTACGAATACGGGAAGAGTCTACCGTCTGAAAGCATACGAGATTCCGGAGGCGTCCAGAACCGCAAGAGGAACGGCGATTGTCAACCTTCTCCAGCTGCAGCCGGGAGAGAAGATTACCGCTGTTATTCCAATGCGCAAATATGAGAAGGGCCATTATCTGTTTATGGCAACGAAAAAGGGACTGGTGAAGAAGACGCCGCTCGAAGAGTACGAGAACGTCAGAAAAACGGGTCTTGCTGCCATTGCGCTCCGCGATGATGATGAACTGATTGAAGTTAAGACAACTGATAACGAGAAAGAGATTATTCTGGTAACGAAATTCGGCCAGTGTATCCGCTTTAAGGAAAACGATGTGCGTACGACAGGCCGTGTTTCCATGGGTGTACGCGGCATCAACCTTCTGGACGGCGATGAAGTAGTCGGCATGCAGATCTGCACGCAGGGAGACTATCTCCTTGTCGTATCCGAAAACGGCATGGGCAAACGGACGCCGATGGCAGAGTTTACCGTACAGCTCCGCGGCGGCAAGGGTGTCAAATGCTATAAGATTACCGAAAAGACCGGAAACCTGATCGGTTCCAAGGCGGTCAACGAGGATAATGAGATCATGATGATCACCACAGAGGGAATCATCATCCGTACGCCATGCTCCGGCATTTCTGTGATGGGACGGATCACATCCGGCGTTAAGCTGATGGATGTGGACGGCGAAATCAAGGTTGCCAGCATTGCAAAAGTAAGAGACAAAGAGGCGTCCGAGGAGACTCCGGTTTCGGAGAAAGAGAACGAAACGGCTTCTGAGAAAACGCAGGAATAATACAGCGTCGAAAAACGTGTCTGAGAGAAAAAAGCTCAGGCACGTTTTTCTCGTTTGGGGAAGGGAAGAAAAATATGAAACGAATTTTACTGATGGTGCTGCGGAATCTGCTTCTGGTTCCGTGGATGTGGTGCCGGCTCTGTTACCATGCAGCGCATCCGGACAAGTACAGTCTGGAAGAGCACTTTAAAATGCTGCGCTTTATTGTACAGCGGGCGAACAAAGGCGGAAACGTCATTGTGGAATCCTATGGAGCAGAAAATCTTCCGGAGCAGGACGGCTTTGTGATGTATCCGAATCACCAGGGACTGTACGACGTGCTGGCGATCGCAGGGGCATGCTCGCGTACCTTTACGGTTGTTGCAAAAAAAGAAGTAGAGCATGTTCCGTTTTTAAAGCAGGTCTTTGCCTGTATTCATGCGCTGTTTATGGAACGGGAAAATCTGCGGCAGTCGATGCAGGTGATTAATGAGGCAGCGGATGTTGTAAAAGACGGGAAAAATATCATTCTGTTTCCGGAAGGAACGAGGAGCAGGAAGGGAAACCAGCTGCTGGAGTTTAAAAGCGGCAGTTTTAAGATTGCGGTAAAAGCAAAATGTCCGATTGTGCCGGTTGCGTTAAAAAACTGTTTTGTTCCGTTTGACTCCAATACAATTCGTCCCGTAACAGTCGAAGTTCATTTCCTCGATCCAATCCCGTATGAGGAGTACCAGGGAATGAAGACGACAGAGATCGCAGAGATGGTAAAGAAGAGAATTGAAGCGGTTGTAACCGCGTAGCGGTAAAAAAAGAGCGTATCATGCGCTCTTTTTTTGACGTTATAAGAGGCTGGCAGGGCTCTGTAAAGCGTATTTTCTATTATGGTAAAGAAAAAAACAAAAAAATCGAAAAAATGGGTTGACAAGAAGGTAAGGTTTTTGTATAATAAACCATGCGTCACGAATGAGTGACCACACATATCATTTTATATTTAGGCATTTGGAGAAGTACTCAAGTGGCTGAAGAGGCGCCCCTGCTAAGGGTGTAGGTCGGGTAACCGGCGCGAGGGTTCAAATCCCTCCTTCTCCGTTTTTATTTTTTGGAAAACAAAAAATTAAATAAAGCAAAATAAAGAGGAGATTTATTATTATGAAGAAAAAATTTCTCGCAATCGTAACAGCAGCACTTATTGGAACAACCGCATTTGCATCTGTAGCAAGCGCAGCAAGCGGAACAATTGATGTAATTTCCCGTGAAGACGGTTCAGGTACAAGAGGAGCATTTATCGAACTGTTTGGAATTGAAGAAAAACAGGGCGATGAAAAAGTAGATATGACAACAGAGGATGCAAGCATCACAAACAGCACTTCCGTTATGATGACAACAGTAGCTGGCGATGAGAATGCGATCGGATATATTTCCCTTGGTTCTACTGAATGACACAGTAAAAGCAGTCAAGATCGACGGTGCAGAAGCATCCGCAGAAAACGT
>ENA-OQCQ01000092-OQCQ01000092.1-human-gut-metagenome-genome-assembly--contig:-NODE-92-length-10897-cov-1.181523_pt1 | contig 10897 bp, 13 predicted proteins | sample MGYA00242761_ERZ504585 | MGnify/ENA primary metagenome ERZ504585 (study PRJEB26092, sample SAMD00036343) | human gut metagenome | host: Homo sapiens | study: EMG produced TPA metagenomics assembly of... | reverse complement strand
GGGAGAATCTTACTGCGTTTATCAGAAGCCTGTTCAATTCCACATTCAAAACGAATCCCTATATGGAACGGGGACTGCTGACAGGAATAACAAGAGTCAGTAAAGAATCTATCTTTTCCGATCTGAATAATCTTGAAGTTGTAACAACAACATCGGAAAAGTACAGCGGCTCGTTTGGCTTTACAGAAGAAGAAGTCTTTCATGCGCTGGAGGAAAATGGGCTGTCCGATGAAAAAGGAACCGTCCGCTATTGGTATGATGGATTTTCCTTTGGAAAACGGAGGATATTTACAATCCGTGGTCCATTACAAAATATCTGGACACGGGAGAATATGGAACGTACTGGGCAGACACCAGCGGAAATATGCTGATCTCCAATCTGATCCGTCGAAGTCCTGCAAAGATCAAGACGGAAATGGAAGATTTATTAAACGGCAGAGTGATCTGCACAGAATTGGATGAGCAGGTTATTTTTGAACAGCTTGGCAGAAAGCGGGGAGCCATCTGGAGTCTTATGCTTGCGAGCGGATATCTGAAAGTGGATCGGTACGAAATGGATAACAGAACAGGAAAGCGCCAGTATGATTTGAAAGTGACAAATCATGAGACAATGCTGATGTTTGAGCAAATGATAGAGGACTGGTTTACAGAAGAAGATTCTGCGTATGGTAATTTTAAAGATGCTCTGCTTGCCGGAGATCTGGATTATATGAACCAGTTTATGAATCAGGTAGCACTTCAGACCTTCAGCAGTTTTGACACGGGCGGAAAACCGTCAGAGGAACTCGAACCAGAAAGATTTTACCATGGATTTGTCCTTGGGCTGATTGTCGATCTGGCCGGAAAATACAGAATCACATCCAACAGAGAAAGTGGATTTGGACGGTATGACGTAGTAATGGAGCCATTGAAAGAAAACCTGGATGCGATCGTGATGGAATTCAAGGTTCAGAATACATCAAAAGAAAAGTCGCTGGAAGAGACGGTGGAGCATGCACTTCGTCAGATTCAGGAAAAACAGTATGACACAGAATTGCTTGCCAGAGGAATCACAAAGGAGCGGATCAGGCATTATGGATTTGCGTTTCGGGGGAAGAAAGTGTTGATTGGAAATTGAAATGAGAGAAAATATGAAAATCAGAAAAGCAGAACCGAAAGACCTGTCCAGAATTGCGGAAATTTTTCGTGTTCAACAACCGAATCAATTATTTCCCGATTTTTCACGAGGAGGCCTATTCCTTCGGTGAAATGCAGGTAGTTCCGATGATCGACCAGTACTTTAAGAAAGAAGAAATCTTAAACCGCATCTATGTCTACGATGATGGAATTATAAGAGGTTTTACAGAAATCAACGGAACCGAAATCTGTAAACTATACGTAGATCCATGTCTGCAGAACAACGGGGTCGGCCACGCGCTGATTACCTTTGTAATTGAAAAGTTTGACGCAGACCATCTATGGGCATTGGAGAAAAATACGCGTGCCATTGCGTTTTACAACCGCCACGGATTTCGGTGGACAGGAACGAAACAGCTGGAAGCAGGAACGACAGAATATCTGCTGGAATTAAGACGATGAGAGCGCGGCGTGTTTTCTGTTCTTCCTGTAAAAATTAAAGCAGGAGAAAACGGTCTTGTATTTTAATCGAATCAAGTAAGTAGCGAAGCGGATTGCGAATATCCGCTTTACTGAAGCAAAAATAGCCGAAAAGCCTGTTCTACCGTATCGGTCATATTTTCTGCCGCATTTTTCACATCCATAGCTTCTTCGAGTGAAACGACGCTCCGCAGAATCGGGAAAAAGGCATCAATTCCGGCGGCGTTGCATGCAGATGCATCCTTTGTGACACAGCCGGAGAACGCAAGGACAGGTTTGCAGTATTCTTTTGAAAGTTTTGCAACTCCGATCGGCGCTTTTCCCATCACGGTTTGTCCGTCGAGCCGTCCTTCGCCGGTGATAACAAGATCAGCATCTTTTACATCATCACGAAGTCGGGTTTCATCCAGTACGATCTGAATGCCGGGTTCCAGCGAAGCAGAAAGAAACGTCTGAAAAGCAAATCCAAGTCCGCCCGCAGCACCCGTTCCGGGAATTTCCGCGTCGACGTTCGGGAATGTTTTCCGGCAGAGTGCGGCGTAGGAGGCAAGCGATGTGTCCATACGTTTGATCATGACAGCATCCGCGCCCTTCTGCGGTCCGAAAACGGCGCTGCAGCCGTTGGAACCGCAGAGCGGATTCGTTACATCGCAGGCAATACGGAAGGTGCATTCCGAAAGTTCCGGCAGAACGTGATCTGCCGTAATCGTGGTAAGAGATTCCAGTCCGACAGCACCAAAAGGAACCTGTTTTCCTTCTGCATCGAGCAGTCCGAAACCGAGTGCCTGTAGCATACCAATACCGCCGTCATTTGTGGCACTTCCGCCGATTCCAATGATAAAGCGGTGGCAGCCATTGCGGATGGCATCGCAGATAACCTCACCGACACCGTACGTTGTGGCGTACAGCGGATTTTTCTCATCGCCGTGTACCTGCGTAATACCGGCAGCCCCCGACATCTCGATAATGGCGGTCTGCGTTCGGTCGATGATGCCATACGGGCAGATAACCTGCTTTCCGGCAGGACCGGTCACCGAAACGGAGACAAGCCGTCCGCCAAGACCTTCGGTCAGTGCCTGAACGGTACCTTCACCGCCATCGGCAAGCGGGCGCACAACCGTCTCCACCTTCGGATCGACACGATAAATCCCGGTGGCGGCCGCTGTTCCAGCCTGCAGAGAGGAAAGGCTTCCTTTAAAAGAATCAATTGCAATCACAACTTTCATCATTTTTCTCCTGATTTCAAATATTTTTCAATCCGACACTCATGCACCTTCGTCTTCTTATCATAATTAACACCAACCAGCAGAATATCCCCTGTATAAGATGCAATGGAAGCCGGGTAATGCTGTCTTTTAATCTGATCCAGTGCCGTTTTCGCATTCTTGTTCCATTTCAGTTCTACTACAAGCGCCGGAAAATCGTATCGGTATTCCGGCTTTGGCAGAAAGACAAAATCGGAAAAACCGCGCCCGGTCGGAAGTTCACGAATGGGTTTGAAGTAATATTGCATCGTACTTAAATAAGCAATCGTGAGGACACAACTGAGCGAATTTTCATTATGATACTGAATCACGGAAGTATATCCTCATGGACCTTTTCAATTCCGGCAGCGACAGCATTTTCATCCATATCGAGCGTAGCATCTAAAAGATCCGCAGATCCTGCTGGAAAGCGAAAAGTTCATTCCAATGATTGGAAGTCACCGCAGTCAGAAACTCCCTGCGGATTTCTTCGTTGGGAATATATGCCATCTGTGTCTGCTGATTGTAGGCAAGATAGCCCAAATGAATCAGCAGCGTCAGAACATCATCTTTATTTACAAAGCTGACCATGTCATTTTTAAAAGAGGTAACCATGACAGGAACTGCGGCGCCGGAAAGCATCTCCAGAATTGCTGTTTTCAATCCGTCAAAATCCATATTGATAAAAGGAACCATCGAGTCGTATGTGCTCGTCTCCGACCAATAGCTTTGGAATGTCCCATCCAGAAGCAGACTTGTCACCGCGTTTGGATTGTATACATGGTAATTTCCAAGCAGATAGCCGTCGTACCATCGTCTGACTTCCTCAAAATTTTGTCCGTATTTCTGACAGAGAGCGGAAACTTCATCTTCTGTGAATCCAATATAGGAAGCCAGCGGGCCTGGATTCAGCATGGAATACTGATGAAAATTATTTAAGGCAGACTGCGTTTTCAATTTTTTGATCGGAAGAATACCCGTGAGAAACGCAAGCTGGATATATTTCGTCGGTTCCGTCCCTTTGAACATTCCACGAAGAAAATTAATGTAATCATCCTGAATTTTCTGGTTGGAGGCCTCATCACGAATCAGGACATCCCATTCATCAATAATAATCACAAATTTCTGTCCGGTCGCCTCTTTGATCCGGGACAGAGCGTCGGGAACGGTGGAAACTTCCGGCGGAAGCTGATCTGCATAGATGGTACGCAGCTCGGCCAGTGTACATTCTGTAATGTAGGCCACAATCTGTTCCGGATCGCTGACATTCGAAAGAAACCACTGGATGTCCAGATGAATCACATCGTATTGGTTCAGATGCTTCTCAAAGTCTGCCGTCTGGCTGATCGCAAGGCCAGAAAACATCTTTCTGGAATCACAGCCCTTGCTGTAATAGGCCGCCAGCATATTTGCAGCAAATGATTTTCCAAACCGCCGCGGGCGGCTGTTGCAGATATAGCCCTGCATGGTGTCCAGAACTTTGTTGGTATACGATAAAAGTTCTGTTTTGTCCACATAGATTTCGGAATTGAGAGCAACCTGAAATGCACTGTTGTCCGGATTCACAAATCTTCCCATGATTTCACTTCCCTTCCGTTTTTTGATTATACCCCGATTTTACCATTCCCCCATCCAAATAGCAACGCACACCCCCGAAAATCCCGTAAAATCGCGGAAAAGAACCGATAAAATATGCTTTCCAACTCTTGACAACGCTTACAGCCCCTAGTTATAATAAGGCATGAAAAACGATGACGAAGACAGTAGTCTGCGCGTGAACGGTCTGTGGAAAGCGAGCCGGGGATGGTGGGAGTCCGGTACAAGTAGCGGCAGGTGAACATCACTTCCAAGTTGCAGTTCTGAATCTGCGTACCCGGCGCATAAAATATAGAAAACCGGAGAGCAGTGGTAAGAAGTTGCCGGCCGTTCCCCGTTACAGGAAATGCATATGATAGTATGTAACAGGTGGTTACGATAAGTACAGCTTTCGTCCTATTACAGGGCGGGAGCTTTTTCTTATTTTACGCGAGCAAATCAAACGAGAAACTTAAGTTTCAGGAGGTACAAGCATGTACAAGAAAGTTTCAACCGACATGAACTTTGTCGAGAGAGAAAAACAGGTTGAGAAGTTCTGGGAAGACAATCAGATCTTCGAAAAAAGTATGAAAGTGCGTGAAGGAAATCCGTCCTACGTGTTCTATGACGGACCGCCGACCGCAAACGGAAAACCGCACATCGGCCACGTAGAGACCCGTGTTATCAAGGATATGATCCCGAGATACCGTACCATGAAGGGTTATCAGGTGCCGAGAAAAGCAGGCTGGGATACCCACGGACTGCCGGTAGAGCTGGAAGTTGAGAAAAAACTCGGTCTGGACGGAAAAGATCAGATCGAAAAATACGGCGTAGAGCCATTCATCGAGCAGTGTAAAGAGAGCGTATGGAAATACGAGGGAATGTGGGAAGATTTCTCCCATACCGTTGGCTTCTGGGCTGATATGAAAAACCCATACGTTACGTATCATAACGATTACATCGAGTCCGAGTGGTGGGCATTAAAAGAGATCTGGAAGAAAGGTCTTCTGTACGAAGGACACAAAATCGTTCCTTACTGCCCGCGCTGCGGTACCCCGCTTTCTTCCCACGAAGTAGCGCAGGGATACAAAGATGTCAAAGAACGTTCAGCCGTTGTCCGCTTTAAAGTAAAAAGGCGAGGACGCTTACATCCTGGCATGGACCACCACACCGTGGACCCTTCCGTCCAACGTTGCACTCTGCGTCAACCCGGATGAGGATTATGTAAAAGTAACAAGCAAAGGATATACCTATTATATGGCAGCCGCTCTGGTAGATACCGTTCTCGGTGAGGGCGCTGAAATCCTGGAGCATTATCAGGGTAAAGATCTCGAGTTCAAAGAGTACGAGCCGCTGTTCCCGTACGCTGAGAAAAGAATCGGAAACAAAAAAAGCATACTATGTAGTCTGCGATACCTACGTAACACTGACTGATGGTACCGGTGTTGTTCATATCGCTCCTGCATTCGGTGAGGACGACTCCAAGGTCGGCCACAGATACGATCTTCCATTCGTACAGTTAGTAAACGAAAAAGGTGAGATGACAGAGGAAACTCCGTGGGCAGGCACTTTCTGTAAGAAAGCAGATATGGCGGTTCTGCAGGCACTCGAGGACAAGGATCTTCTGTTTGATGCACCGCTGTTTGAGCACAGCTACCCGCACTGCTGGAGATGCGATACTCCGCTGATCTACTATGCACGTGAGACCTGGTTCATCCGCATGACTGCAGTAAAAGAGGATCTGATCCGCAACAACAACACCATCAACTGGATTCCGGAGAGCATCGGAAAAGGACGCTTCGGCGACTGGCTGGAAAATGTTCAGGACTGGGGACTTTCCAGAAACCGTTACTGGGGAACTCCGCTTCCGGTATGGCAGTGTGAATGTGGCCATCAGGACTGCATCGGCAGTATCGAAGAACTGAAAGAAAAAGCCGACAACTGCCCGGATGACATTGAGCTTCACCGCCCATACATCGACGCAGTGACCATTAAGTGCCCGAAATGCGGTAAAGAGATGCACCGTGTACCGGAGGTTATCGACTGCTGGTTCGATTCCGGATCCATGCCGTTCGCACAGCATCACTATCCATTCGAGAACAAAGAAATCTTCGAAGAAACAGTTCCCGGCACAGTTTAATTTCCGAGGCTGTAGACCAGACACGTGGATGGTTCTACTCCCTGCTTGCAATTTCCACCCTGCTGTTTAACAAAGCATCCATACGAAAACGTTATCGTTCTTGGTCTGGTACAGGATGAGAACGGACAGAAGATGAGTAAATCCAAAGGAAATGCGGTAGATCCGTTTGACGCACTGCAGACCTACGGTGCCGATGCGATCCGCTGGTACTTCTACACCAGCAGCGCTCCGTGGCTGCCGAGCCGTTTCGCAGGCAAGACGGTCGTGGAAGGACAGAGAAAGTTCATGGGAACCCTGTGGAACACCTACGCATTCTTTGTTCTGTATGCAAACATCGACAACTTCGATGCAACAAAATACAGTCTGGAGTATGACAAACTGGCTGTTATGGATAAATGGCTGCTGTCCCGTCTGGAATCCACTGTAAAAGCAGTAGACGACAACCTGGCAAATTACCGGATTCCGGAAGCAGCAAAAGCACTGCAGTCCTTCGTGGATGATATGAGTAACTGGTATGTACGCCGTTCCCGTGAGCGTTTCTGGGCAAAAGGCATGGAGCAGGATAAGATCAATGCTTACATGACCTTGTACACCGCACTGGTTACTGTTGCAAAAGCAGCAGCTCCGATGATTCCGTTCATGACCGAGGATATTTATCAGAACCTCGTAAAGAGCATCGATGCAAGTGCACCGGAAAGTATCCACCTGTGTGACTTCCCGGAGGTACATGAGAACTGGATCAATCCGAAGATGGAAGAGGATATGGCTGACCTGCTGGAGATCGTCGTTATGGGACGTGCCGCAAGAAACACCGCCAATATCAAAAACCGTCAGCCGATCGGAACCATGTACGTGAAGAGCGAGTTCCAGCTTTCCGAATTCTACAAAGAGATCATCGAGGACGAGCTGAATGTCAAAGAAGTTGTATTCAAAGATGACATCGCAGATTTCATCAGCTACAGCTTCAAACCGCAGATGCGTACCGTAGGACCAAAATACGGAAAACTCCTGAACAAGATCAAAACCGTACTGTCCGAGCTCGATGGAAACAAGGCAATGGCAGAGCTGAAGAGCACCGGCGAACTTAAACTTGACATCGATGGACAGGAAATTGTATTATTAGAGGAGGATTTGCTGATCGACATGGCACAGATGGAAGGCTATGTTTCCGAATCCGACCATACAATCACTGTTGTTCTGGATACTAACCTGACTCCGGAACTGATCGAAGAAGGCTTCGTACGTGAGCTGGTAAGCAAAATCCAGACTATGCGTAAAGAGGCAGGCTTTGAGGTTATGGACAAGATCCGTGTATAACGCAAAAGACAACGATAAGATTGTAGACATCATGAAAACCATGGTGATGAAATTAAATCTGAAGTTCTGGCAGAAGAAATCGTGACTGGAGAGACAAAGGGCTATGAGAAGGAGTGGAATATCAACTCCGAAAAGGTTACCATGGCAGTAGAGCGTATCTAAGAATACTTCTGGATGCGTTTCCACGACGATCGTTAATATAAAAATCAGCCTGCGAGCGGGGATGCAGACAAGCTCTCCGCTCGCAGACTGCTATTAAGGAGGACGCAGATGTTAAACGCCGAGTTCAAAAAAGAAACTTTTAAGAACAGTGTGAGAGAGAATGTAAAAATGCTGTACAGAAAGAACCTGGAAGATGCTTCCCAGCAGGAAATTTACCAGGCAGTCTGCTATGCAGTAAAAGATGTTATTATTGATAACTGGCTGAAAACCCAGAAGGCAATGGACGAACAGGATCCGAAATTCTGTACTATATGTCCATGGAGTTCCTGATGGGCCGTGCACTTGGAAATAACCTGATCAACCTGACTGCATACAAACAGGTACAGGAAGCTCTCGAGGAAATGGGACTGAACCTGAACCTTCTGGAGGATCAGGAGAGAGATCCGGCTCTTGGAAACGGCGGTCTTGGCCGTCTGGCAGCATGCTTTCTGGATTCTCTGGCTACCCTTGGATATCCGGCGTACGGCTGCGGTATCCGTTACAAATACGGTATGTTTAAACAGCAGATTCGCGACGGTTATCAGGTAGAAGTACCGGATAACTGGCTGAAAAACGGCTATCCATTTGAGCTGAAACGCCCGGAGTATGCAAAAGAGGTAAAATTTGGCGGATATGTAGCACAGGAGTACGATGAAGCTACCGGACGCGTAAACTTTGTACAGAAGGATTACCAGTCTGTCAATGCAATTCCTTACGACATGCCGATCGTAGGATATGACAACGACGTTGTAAACACACTGACTATCTGGGATGCAGAGGCCATTCAGGACTTCTCACTGGATTCCTTCGACAAGGGTGATTACCACAAAGCTGTTGAGCAGGAAAACCTTGCAAAAACCATCGTAGAGGTTCTGTATCCGAACGATAACCATTACGAAGGAAAAGAGCTGCGTCTGAAACAGCAGTATTTCTTTATTTCTGCAAGCGTACAGAGAGCAGTTGCAAAATATAAAAAAACATCACGATGATATCACGAAGCTGTATGAGAAGGTTACCTTCCAGCTGAATGATACCCACCCAACCGTAGCTGTTCCGGAGCTGATGCGAATCCTGATGGATGTGGAAGGCCTTGGATGGGATGAGGCATGGGAGATTACGACAAAGACCTGCGCATACACCAACCATACGATTATGGCAGAGGCACTTGAGAAATGGCCGGTTGACCTGTTCTCCAGACTTCTTCCGCGTATCTATCAGATCGTAGAGGAGATCAACCGCCGCTTCCTGATCCAGGTAAGAGAGCAGTACCCGGGTGATGAAGAGAAAGTCCGCCAGATGGCAGTGATCTACGACGGACAGGTTCATATGGCTCGCCTGGCTATCGTAGGCGGATATTCTGTCAACGGTGTTGCAAAGCTCATACCGAGATCCTGAAAAAACAGACCTTAAAAGACTTCTACGAGATGACTCCGGAGAAGTTCAACAATAAGACGAACGGTATCACACAGCGTCGTTCCTGCTTCACGGAATCCGCTCCTGGCTGACTGGGTAACTGAGTATGCCGGAAATGGCTGGATTACCGATCTTCCGAAGATCAAAAAGATCGCTGAGCTTGCAGATGATACACAGGCACAGAAGGAATTTATGGAGATTAAATACAAAAATAAAGTTCGCCTGGCAAAATACATCAAAGAGCATAACGGCATTGATGTAGATCCGAACTCCATTTTGATGTTCAGGTAAAACGTCTGCATGAGTACAAACGCCAGTTTATGAACATTCTTCATATCATGTATCTGTATGACCGTCTGAAAAAGAACCCGGATATGCCGTTCTACCCAAGAACCTTCATCTTTGGAGCAAAAGCTTCCGCAGGCTATGAGCGTGCAAAAGCGATCATCAAACTGATCAATTCCGTTGGGGATGTCGTAAACAACGATCCGACCATCAAAGGAAAGATCAAAGTTGTATTTATCGAGGATTATCGTGTCAGCAACGCAGAGCTGATCTTTGCCGCTGCTGATGTTTCCGAGCAGATTTCCACCGCAAGTAAAGAGGCTTCCGGTACCGGTAACATGAAGTTCATGCTGAACGGTGCCCTGACACTCGGAACGATGGACGGTGCGAATGTGGAGATCGTAGAGGAAGTTGGAAAAGAAAACGCCTTCATTTTCGGACTTCCGCAGATCAGGTTATCGAATATGAGAACAACTACACCTACGATCCGATGAGCTACTTCATCCACGATCAGGACATCCACAACGTAGTGATGGATCTGATCAGCGGAAGATACTCAAACGGCGACACCATGATGTTCCGTGATCTGTATGACTCTCTGCTCACACCGAAGAATGCTCCGCGCCCGGATATGTACTTTACCCTGGCAGACTTCAAGTCCTATGCGGCAGCACAGGAGCGTGTTGAGGATAAATACAGAAATACTTCTGCATGGGCAAGAAGCGCGATCCTGAATACCGCACACAGCGGCAAATTCACATCCGACCGTACCATCCAGCAGTATGTAGATGATATCTGGCATCTGGACAAGATTACTGTCAGAAAGTAATCGGAATCAAATATAAGTAGTTAGGGGACACCTGCTTTTCCGGGAAAAACCGGAGGGGCGGGGTGTTCTTTTTTTGATGACCGCTGGAAGGATCTGCATCCCGAAGAGTGCCTGCAAAACAGGCATTCTTTTGACATTCTACGGGGAGTGTGGTACACTGTTCGTGTCTATGAACTAAAACAATCTGAAATGTATTGAGGTGAAAAGATTGGATAAAGCTGAATATCAAAGCCGGCTGGAAGAGCTGAACAGTCTGGTAAAAAAAGAGGACTATGAGGGGGCACTTGCAGTTGTAGA
>ENA-OQCQ01000091-OQCQ01000091.1-human-gut-metagenome-genome-assembly--contig:-NODE-91-length-10924-cov-1.178939_pt1 | contig 10924 bp, 14 predicted proteins | sample MGYA00242761_ERZ504585 | MGnify/ENA primary metagenome ERZ504585 (study PRJEB26092, sample SAMD00036343) | human gut metagenome | host: Homo sapiens | study: EMG produced TPA metagenomics assembly of... | reverse complement strand
TGCTTTTTCGCGCAGACTGTCCCTGTATGTTTTTCATTTTATTTAGATTTTTTTTGTCTGTTTCTTGAAGTTTTTTATCCGATTTCTAACACTATTTTGATCTTTTTACCAAATTTGCGGAATGGGCTTTATTTTTAACTGCACAAATTCCATTTCTTATGATAGAATATTTACGAAAAAATAAAGTATCTGATTCACTATACTTTGATTCACAATAAAATGAGGGAGTAATCCATGATTCAAACGAAAGATTCGAACTTAACCTTCCGCCCGCTGACCATCGACGACGCAGAGCAGTACAATGCACTTCTGCGCTACGCCTTTCAGGTTACAGAGCAGGAGCTTTCCGAAAGCGGATGGAAAGACGATGAAATCAAGCAGTCCAAATTCCCGGTTCTCGTCCGTGCCGATGTGCTCGGCTGTTTCTGCGAGGAGGATCTGGTATCACAGTTCGCGGTTTATCCGCTGGACATGAATATCTACGGTGTCCGCTATCCCGTCGGTTTTGTCACCAGCGTCTGCACCTACCCGGAATACACCGGCCAGGGCATCATGAAAAAGCTGATGATCCGGAGTCTCACGCGCATGCGGGAAAACCACCGTTCCTTTGCGCTTCTCTATCCCTACTCTATTCCGCTCTACCGGAATCTCGGATGGGAAATCATTTCCAATAAGATGACGTACACCATCAAGGACACGCAGGTGCCGCGGAAACTCAAAGCCCCTGGCTATGTGCGCCGCGTGGCATGGGATGACAAGGATTTCAAGGAACTACATACCAAATTTGCTTCGAAGACGCACGGCTGCCTCTACCGCAACAATCTGGCGTGGGAAGAATATTTCCGCTGGGATGAGGATGATACCGTCGTTGCGATCTACTATTCCGCTGATGATGTGCCGTACGGCTACATGGTCTATCTGATCAGCTCCGATATCATGCATATCAAAGAGATGATCTATCTGAACCGCGAAGCGCAGCTGGGACTCTGGGAGTATATTCATGCGCACGATTCCATGATCGATGAGGTCAAAGGAAATAACTACTACAGTGAACCCATCGCGTTCGAGCTTGAGGACAGCGATATCAAAGAAACGATTCGCCCGTACTCGATGGGGCGTATCATCGATGTCGTGCAGTTTATGGAACATTACGCCTGCGACCCGGACGAGCCGGATGTGTGTATCCGTTTTGAGATCGAGGATGAGCTGCTTCCGTGGAACAATGACAGCTTCACATTCTTCTTTGAAAAAGGACACTGTGTGCCGACCGACCGCGAGCCGGACCATGTGATGAAAATGACGATCGCATCGCTCACGACACTGCTGCTCGGCTACAAGACGGCTTCCAAGCTGTATGAGATGGCGCGCATCGAAACGACGCCGCAGACTGTGGAATGCCTGGATGACCTGCTCTTCCACCATATTCCATATGTTTCGGACTATATTTAATTTATTTTACGCATTGCAAAAGAGGGACTCCCGTGAAAGGAATCCCTCTTTTTCTATGTAACATTTTTTAGTTTTCTTCCAGTTTGATTTTCTCCTGCAGCACAACGCAGCCTGCCATATCGCCGATGACGTTGACGCATGTGGCACCCATGTCACACAGTGTGTTGATGCTGATGTAAACGCCCATGACGCCGGCCGGAAGACCTGCCATCGTGGCGAGTGCTGCGAATGATGCGATCGCGCCGCCCGGGGATACCCGGTGTTCCGACAGAAAGCAGGACGTTGGCAAGCAGAATGATCACCATCATCGAAATGCTGACGTTGATGCCGCAGGCATTTGCGAAGAACATGATCATAAACGGACATCAGGATCGATACCGCATCCATATTGACGGTGGCACCGAGCGGGATTGCGATACTGCTGATCTGGTTCGAAACGCCGAGTTCTTTCTCGACACAGCGCTTGCTGATTGGGATCGTCGCGGAACTGGAACATGTTCCGAATGCATTCAGGCTGCCGGCATGATCGCCTTAAAGAACTTGACCGGACTCGTCTTTCCGATGAGTTTTACAGCGCCGCCGTAGACGACGATCGCAAATCCATAGAATGCCACATACAGAATGATGAGCTGGGTTGCCAAGGAAACGATGGTTTTGGTTCCGTTTGCCTCGACAACCGGCACGATCGTACAGAAGACACCGATCGGGGTGAAGTACATAACGGTGCTGATGACTTTTAAACAGACCTCATTCAGGGAGTTGATCACGTTTAAGAGCGGCTGTCCCTTCTCTCCGACCGCAATCAGCGTAAAGCCGACAACGACAGCGAACACGAGTACCTGGAGCATGTTGCCCTCCGCAAACGCCTTCACCGGGTTGGACGGGATCAGGTTTTTGATCGTGTCGAGGATGCTGGTCATCTCGGTCGCCTGGATATCGGAAGTTGCCATCTCAAAATGGACTCCCTTTCCGAGGCGGATCAGTCTTGGAATGATAATGCCGACTGCACTTGCAATCGCGGTGGTGCACAGGAAGAAAATCATCGAGTAGCCGGTGATCTTACCTGTCGTTTTTGCATTTCCGATGCTGCAGATACCCATGACAATTGAGCAGAATACCATCGGGAAAATCATCATATTCAAGGCGTTCATGTAGATGCCGCCGATGACGCCGGTTACGGTCAGAATCGGCGTAAAGCGGTCCGCCAGAAGAAGTCCGGTTAAGATACCGAGAATCAGTCCGGTAAAGATCGCACCTGTAATATGCTTCTGATACCATGCATAAAACTTTTTCATATGTTCTCTCTTCTCTCCTTTTTCACAGAGTAAGAGGCAGGTGTCCCTGTATCTTCTACCTGCCTCTTCGCATACAGCCATCTTATCACACAACCGCGGATAATTCCACCTAAAAATGGATTTATCCGCGGTTTTTCTGGCTTTTGTCTTTTTTCTCTTTTTTATACGGCTGCTGCCCGGCTGTGGACTTTCTTCCGCACAATCAGATAGCAGATCACCTGCATGATAATCGTGATGATCCACGATCCCGGATACGAAATGAACAGCACATACAGCGAGCGGTGCTGCGGGAAAATGCCGAAGATCCACACGATTCGCGTTCCGACCGTTCCGATGACGGACAGAATCATCGGCACCGCCGAGCATCCCATACCGCGCAGGGCTCCCGGGAAGAGGTCCATGATGCCGCAGAGGAAATACGGAACCGTCGTGATCGACAGAATTTCCATACCGCAGCGGATAACCTCCGGGTCCCCGGTGTAAATCTGCAGGATTTCCGTACCGAACAGATACGCGCCGCCACCCATCACCAGTGCCATGCCGCTGGAGAGAATCAGGCAGTCGATCAGCACCTTATCCATTCGTTTGTATTTTCCGACACCGTAGTTCTGGCTTGTGAAGCTCATGCACGCCTGGGTGACGGAGTTGACTGAGGTGTATAAAAATCCCAGCACATTGTTGGCCGCCGTGTAGCCTGCCATTGCAATCGAACCGAAGGAATTGACGGATGACTGCAGCAGCACGTTCGAGAAGTTGATGACGGTACTCTGAATACCCGCCGGGATGCCGACCTGGAAAATCGGGATGATGTAATCCTTTTTCAGGCACAGCTTCGAAAACCGGAGCTGATAACTTCCCTCGCTCTTATAGAGGCACCGCAGAACCAGCACGCAGGAGATCGCCTGCGAAACCACCGTTGCAATCGCCACACCTGCCACGTCGAGACTGAACACGATCACGAGGAACATATTCAGACCAGCGTTGATCACACCCGATACAATCAGGAAATACAGCGGCCGCTTCGTGTCGCCGACGGCACGCAGAATCGCCGCACCGTAGTTGTACAGCATGAAAAACGGCATTCCCATAAAGTAAATTCTCATATACAATGCCGACTGATCAATGACATCCGCCGGTGTATCCATCAGCTCCAGCGCGCCTTTTGCAAAAAATACGCCCACAAACGCCATCACAACGCCGCTGATCAGCGCCAGCATGATCGATGTATGTACCGTTTCCGACATCTCCCGGTCGCGCCCCGCTGCATAATACCGCGCCGCAAGCACATTCGCACCGAGCGAGATTCCCATAAACAGGTTGATGAACACGTTGATGAGTGCCGTTGTCGATCCGACAGCCGCAAGCGCCTGGCTTCCGCTGAACCGTCCGACGACGATGATATCCACCGCGTTGAACATCAGCTGCAGAATGCCGGACACCATCAGCGGCAGCGAAAAGGAAATCAGCTTGTCCATAATCGTGCCGTTGCACATGTCGATTTCATATTTGTTCTTTTTCAAAAATACTCCTCCTTCTTTTGTAGCAGATATGCAGTCTTACACCGCAGACATATACAGAAATGATACCACTTTTTTCCGGTTCTGCACAGAGACTTTCCATAATTTATTGACTTCTGTAAAGTCCACAGGTAAAATAAATACAATTACAGTTTTTCTGTATATAAATCAAGGACAGGAGAGAACCTATGAAAAAAATAATGGATTACAGGTGCCGAAGGCCACATCGGTACTGCCCTTCTGGAACTGCTGGAGGGTGTGGAATATCAGCTTCTTCCAACGGATATTCACGAGGTTGATATTACCAAAATCGATGAAGTCACACAGTTCGTTTATGTCAACCGTCCCGACGTTATCATCAACTGCGCCGGTATGACCGACGTTGCCGAGTGTGAAAAAAACATCGACGAAGCCTATCGTGTCAATGCCATCGGTGTGCGCAACGTAGCGCTTGCCGCCAATGATATCGACGCAAAGGTTATTCAGATCTCAACGGATGACGTCTTCGACAAGGAATCCCGCATCCCGTACAACGAGTTTGATACCGTACATCCGCGTACGATCTACGGAAAATCAAAAGAGGCCGGAGAGAAAATCCTGACACAGCTTTTGAACCGCTTTGTCATCATCCGAAGCTCCTGGATTTACGGGATCGGCCGCGATTTTGTGGACGAAGTACTCCGTAATGCGGCAAAGGGCGGCACGATGGAGGTTCCAAACAACCAGTATGCGGCTCCGACCAGTGCTTTTGAGCTTGCGCGCGTGATCTGCCACTTTATCGACAACGAGGAGTATGGTCTGTACCACGTTGTCTGCCCCGGAAGCTGCAGCCGCTATGAGTTTGCAAGAACCATCCTCGAGTATACCGGAAAAACCGGTGACCTTGATCTCTACCCGGTTGTCGCACGCGATGATGTCCGCCCGACCTATTCTGTTCTGGACAACATGATGCTCCGCCTGACCGGTATTCCTGAGCCGCCCGACTGGAAAACGGCACTGAAAGAATATCTCGAAGAAACCGGAGGAATCGAATAATGGTCCGAAACAGAAAAGAAACAACGGAAAAGTCAAAAAAGAAGCCCGGGCTTTCCACCCAGATTTTTATTGCCCTGCTGGCCGGTGCGCTGCTCGGCGTGGTGATTCACTATTGGATCCCGTCCAGCTATATCAAGGACACCGTCATCGTAGAAGGTGTGCTGTATGTCATCGGACAGGGCTTTATCCGCCTGATGCAGATGCTGGTCGTACCGCTTGTCTTCTGCTCCCTCGTCTGCGGAAGTATGTCCATCGGAGACAGCAAAACCCTCGGAAAGGTCGGCGTAAAAACGATCGGCTTTTACCTTGTTACCACAGCACTTGCCGTCTGCATCGCACTTGGAACCGCCTTGCTCATTCACCCGGGGCTCGGACTTAACATGAGTGCGGTTCAGAAAGCCGACCTGTCCTCGACAGCAGCAGATTCCAGCGTCAGCCTGGTGGATACACTGCTCAACATCATCCCGAAGAACCCGATTGGTTCCATGGCAAACGGCGATATGCTTCCCATCATCGTATTCGCCCTGTTTGTCGGCGTAATGCTGGCAAAGCTCGGAAACCGCGCTTCGGTCGTTTCCAACTTTATCAGCCAGTTTAACGATGTCATGATGGAAATGACCATGACGGTCATGAAGGTGGCTCCGGTCGGCGTTTTCTGTCTGATTGCACGTACCTTTGCAACGGTCGGCTTTTCTGCGTTCGCACCGATGCTGAAATACATGGGAAATGTAACACTGGCGCTGGCACTGCAGTGCTTCGTCATTTATCAGGTTCTTCTGTTCGTATTCACACGGCTGAATCCGATTAAATTCGTGAAAAAATTCCTTCCGGTTATGGGATTTGCATTTTCCACCGCAACCTCCAACGCGACAATCCCGATGTCGATTGATACACTGAACAAAAAGATGGGTGTCTCGAAGCAGATTTCTTCGTTCACCATTCCGCTCGGCGCAACCATCAACATGGATGGTACCTCCATTATGCAGGGTGTCGCTGTCATCTTCATCGCAGAGGCGTACGGTATTCATCTGACCCCGGCAAACCTCGCAACGGTTGTTGTTACCGCAACACTGGCTTCCATCGGTACCGCCGGTATCCCAAGTGTCGGCCTTGTTACCCTGGCTATGGTACTGAATTCCGTCGGACTGCCAACGGAGGGTATCGCTCTTATCATGGGTATCGACCGTATTCTCGATATGCTGCGTACCGCCGTCAACATCACAGGCGATGCTGTCTGCACAACGATTGTCAGCCATCAGGAAAAGGCGCTCAACCGCGAAGTATTCAATCGCGATTAACTGCAATAAACTGCTTGCGAAAAGCCTTTTTCAGACACGCTCTAAGGCTAAGAAAACGCGTTCCCGTTTTCGGAAACCCCTGTGGTTTCCGGCGGGAACGCGTTTTTCTTATCTTATTTTTCTGTTACAGTTCAAATGCCTGGCGGATGCTGTCGTAATGCAGGAATTTACCTTCTGCGGCGTACCCTTTGATTTCGTCCAATGTAGCAAAACGGTAGCCGTCTGTTTCTTCCTCCTGAAGATGAAGATCTTCGTCTTTGATATCCATCACGAAGCGATAAACATCGACAAAGTAATTGTCTCCCTCATCCGGGTTGATGCGCCGGTAGGTAAAGAGATAACCGCCGTCAGCCTTGCTCACATCGAGTCCGGTTTCCTCTCTGACCTCACGGCGCACGGCCTCCCAGGAGCTCTCTCCTGCCTGTGCCGCGCCGCCGGAAACCTCCCACCAGCCGGTGCCCAGGCTTTCGTCATGACACGTTTTGTGATAAGAAAGGTCCCATCCGGTCTTGCGATTACGCCGAGTACGGTCAGGTGAAACTCGCCCGGCTTCATATGCCAGTCATTCCGTCTCATCGTACGGCCGGTCGGCTGTTTATTTTCATCATAGATATCCCAGAGTTCCATATCGTGTTTTCTCCTGTCGAACTTCTTCCGAGCCCCATCGCGATTTTTCTTCCCTGTCGCATGGTTCTGAATCATTACAGATACTGTTTAATCTCTTCCATTACATTTTCCAGCGGAATTTGTGTTTTCAGAGTCTTATCGCGGGATGCAACCTCGACAACGCCCTGTTTCATGTTTTTCGGGCTTACGATGATGCGCAGCGGAATGCCGAGCAGGTCGGCATCGGCAAACATTACGCCGGCTCTGACGCTTCTGTCGTCGTAGATCACTTCGATGCCTGCGTTCTGCAGATCCTCGTACAACTTGTCCGCATATGCTCTGACTTCCTCGTCATCGACGCGGACTGCACAGAGGTGTACCTGCCACGGAGCGATAGCTTTCGGCCAGATCGGGCCGTACTCATCGTGATGTGCCTCGCAGACCGATGCTGCCAGACGGCCGACACCGATACCGTAGCATCCCATGATCGGGGTCTTGCTCTCGCCATTTGCATCGACATAGGTCATATTCATGGATTTTGTATATTTGGTTCCAAGCTGGAAGATATTTCCGACCTCGATACCTCTGGAGATCTTCACGGTCTTTTTGCCGCATTTCGGGCAGATGCCGCCCTCCTGGATTTTTGCAAAATCGTGATACTCGGCATTCGGAACGTCGCGCTCCATGTCGAGTCCTTTGTAATGATGCTCTGCCTCGTTGGCTCCGCAGGAAAGGTTGTTTCTTCCCTCGAGGGATTTATCATAGAGAACAACGGCATCTCCGTTCACCTTCAGGTTCACCGGTCCGATATAGCCTGCGTTCAGTCCGCATTCTTCGGTGATCACGGCTGCGTGAACCTGCTCGCCGAGGAAGTTGACCAGCTTCGTCTCGTTGACTTCGAGATCGCCGCGGATGAAAAAGGACAACGTATTTATCATCGACATTCTGCTGATAAACAACGGCTTTGCAGGAGTTCTTTGTCTCGTCTCCGAAGAAATTGCAGACGTCTTCAATGGTGTGGACGTTCGGTGTATAAACCTTTTCGAGTGCAGCGGATTCTGCGTCTCTTGCGATGTCGGAAATATTCTCAGCTGCCTCCATGTTGGCTCTGTAATCGCAGGAATCACACAGAACGATGGAATCCTCTCCGACCGGAGTCAGAAGCATGAACTCATGGGAGATGTTGCCGCCCATCATACCGGAATCGGATTTGACAGATACCACCTCCGGCACGCCGACACGCTCGAAGATACGCTCGTATGCTGCGTGGCATTTCTCGTAATACTGCTCCAGATCTTCCTGGCTGGTATGGAAGGAGTAAGCATCCTTCATCGTAAACTCACGCACACGGATCAGGCCGGCTCTCGGACGGGCCTCATCACGGAATTTTGTCTGGATCTGATAGATCATAAACGGATATTTGGTGTAGCTCTGTGCATACTCGCGAACGAGATGTACGGCTGCCTCCTCGTGGGTCATGCCGAGTACCATTTTGGCATTGTTGCGATCGGTGAAACGCAGCAGCTCATCGCCGATGCTATCGTAACGGCCAGACTCATCCCACAGAGAAGCCGGCATGACAACCGGGAACTGCACTTCCTGGCCGTCGATTTTGTCCATCTCCTCGCGCAGGATCTGCTCGATTTTGCGCACAATGCGGCGCAGCGGCAGATAGGAAGAATAGATTCCGTTTGCCATATATTTGATGTATCCGCCTTTTACCATAATAGCATGGCTGTCGATGACACAGTCAGCAGGTCTTTCTTTGAAGCGCTCTCCTACTAATTTTTCAAGTTTCATTTTCTGATTTCCTCCTTGTTTTTTTGGTTTTCAACATCTGAAATCTTCCAGACGCGAGAACATTCCAGCCTGTCCGATTTTAAGCTTTTAGTCAACATTTTACGCATCTAACTCATCACTGAAGTAACGAGTTAGATGCTTCGTTTTCAAACAGAAAAAAAGCCCTAAACCGCAAGCTGCAGTTTAGGGCGAATTTTTTTATCCGCGGTACCACCTAAATTCAGGAAAACTCCTGCACTCTGACACAGAGCATTTGTACCCCACGATTTTTGTATTTTGTAATACGCGTGATCTCTGCTCTCTGTACCTTCTCTGTAACGGGAGATCCCGGTGCAGCCTACGAAATAAATTTTCCCTGATGGATTTTCTTCTCTTCGGTGCACAGCTCCAAGACCGGTTCACGATAGATTCTGCAAAAAGCTTTCACCTGCCGCTTTCTCTCTGAATGCGCTCTGTCGCTACTGTTTCTTTTCGTCGCTTTTTCACTGCACTGATTGTAGCAGAAACCGGAAAAGAATGCAAGCCCGTTCCTTCTGCTTTTTCTGCTTGACACTCCCCACAGGTTACAGGCCTTCCCGGTACATTCTGCTGATTGCCGCCTGAGCTTCCTCGGACTGTTTTTTCTCAATCCATGCTTTGCGGTCACTCAAAATAGCCAGCATCTCATCGACAACGTCCTCGGCGCGCGGGCTTGTGACGCGGTAGAGATAGCCGAGCATCCGCGTGGCGGTAAAGTCCGTGTTCATCTGGCGGTATGCAATTTCCCGGCAGAAGTCGTCCGGGTAACCGTTGTGTTTTAACGCACGGTACAATTCGTCATTTCTCGTTTCTGGCATTGCCTGTCTCCCTTTTTCCTTTAAACATTTACGTTTCCGCTGTTCAGACCTTCCGTCTTTTCCTCAAGTGGCAGCCAGTCCAGTGCCTTTTTGATCCACTCATCCCAGAAATCCCATTCATGGCCACCCTTGCTCTCATAGTAGACAATGTCCATGCCGCTCTCTTCCATCCGTTTATGGTAGAGACGGTTTACTTCCAGAAGTCCGTCCTCTGTTCCGCACGCCTGGAATACCGTCGGCACATTGACAGACGGATCTTTTTTTCCGTGCTTCCTTTAACTGCTCGATAAGAACAGCCGGGTTTTTGTCACTCTTTGCTGCTTCGACCAGATTTCCGAAATAACCTTCTTCATGTGCAAAGCTGTCCGCTCTGCTCTCTTCCGGATTTTCCAGCACATGAAGTGCACCGGACAGGCAGATCACAGCCCCGAAGGTATCGTGATATTTCAAGCCATTTCTGAGTGCGCCAAAACCACCCATGGAAAGGCCTCCGATAAAGGTGTCTTCTCTTTTTCTGGACAGCGGAAACATTTTTCTTGTAATCTCAACCAGTTCTTCTCCGATAAACTGTCCGTGCATGGCACCGATGGACGGCTGATCCACATAAAACGCATTCTCGCCGGCCGGCATGACAACGGCAAGGTTTTTCTCCTCTGCCCATCTTTGGATTCTGGTTCCATGAACCCAGTCTGTCTCATTTCCAAAAATGCCATGCAGCAAATACAGCGTTTTAAACGGTTTTTCCTCGCGCTCCGGCTGCCCAAAGGTAAATTTGTCGACCGGCAGAATAACCTGCAGCGGTACGGTGCGCATTAAAGTTTTTGACATGAAGCTTACCTGAATAAATGCCATAATAAAAATCCCCCTGTGGATATATATTTTTCTTTATTTTACGCCTTATTTCTGCGTTTCGTCAACGTGGAGTTTTGCGTTCCTCCGGTTCCGGCTTGCACCCCGAAGCAATTCACGATATAATCATGTTTATAGCAATCCCAGAAAATAATGCAAAAAATTCAGCACTGCAGAACGTGAATTACTGCGTCACGGATTTTCGTCGTACCCCGGTACGCCTTCAAATCCGTTCCTTG
>ENA-OQCQ01000090-OQCQ01000090.1-human-gut-metagenome-genome-assembly--contig:-NODE-90-length-10956-cov-1.035737_pt1 | contig 10956 bp, 8 predicted proteins | sample MGYA00242761_ERZ504585 | MGnify/ENA primary metagenome ERZ504585 (study PRJEB26092, sample SAMD00036343) | human gut metagenome | host: Homo sapiens | study: EMG produced TPA metagenomics assembly of the... | reverse complement strand
AGTACTATTAATTATTTATGGGAAGGTTTGAATATATCAAAAGATTGTACATTTTTAGATACTTTTAAAGCCAGTGGTAGTAGCTTGGTTGAGTCTTCTTATTTGGATTGGCCAGATTAAAATTTATTTAAAAATAGTTTATAGTGATATGATATCTTTTTTGCCGTCAGCCTTTTGCAGGCTGACGGTATTTGAATGATTCAGTGCAGGAATTAGCAGAGTGTATCAAGCAACTGCTGGATATTTGTGAGAGGGCAGTAACAAGGACACTGGATATAGAAAATGATTATCGTACTATGCGGGCGGAACTGCAGAGCAATATCCGAAATCCGCTAAGCTGCATAAAAACAAGTTGCTTTCTAATTCAATTCACTTACAGAAAAGGAAAATATCCAATCTGAAAAGCTCCAGGAGTATCTTCAAATTATAGAAAGCAGCGGAGGATATAGAGAGTGCATTAAAATAACTGATAATTGAAGAAGTGCTGGACGGGGATTTTTCGTCCAGTATTTCTTTCTGGAATGAGAAAAGTTGAATTTACAAATCAAGAGGAGGCATACACATGAAGTATGTTTTTCCAGAATATAAAGAGAATGTAGTGTTGGGCAACGGGAAATTACAGTTAAATCCAATGTCCTATCAGGTTATCTACGAAGGAAAGGAGATAGACCTGACACCCAGGGAATTTGAAGTTTATATCTACTGGCTTTAAAGCCAAACTGGGTAATGCCAAAGACAAATATTTATCATTCTGTATGGGGTATTCATTATCATGATGATCAGATACCATACAGAACAGTAGAATATGTGATATGGAAGATAAGAAAAAAGATGGGGCATGATATTATCGAAACGTTGGTCAATGTGGGGTATCGGTTGAAAAAGTTATAGTTTTTGGGAGATATAATTGAGATGAAATAGTATGTTATTATTAATGGAGGATTTATTACATGAACGGAAATAAGAAAAGTGCAAAACAGTATCACCAATCTGTAATTACTGCTTTAGAGAAAAAAGTAAATGACATGAAAGATTCCGCTTATTCAGGATTGTATAGTGAAATAGCATTTATCATTGGAATAGCAGTTATCATGATAGATACCTTTTTTCCACCAGAGGAAACGAAAGTTAATTGTGTATGGAAAATAATACTGATAGCTGTATCTATAGTCTGTATGCTTTATTTCGCCAAAAAAGTGAAAACAGTGAATGAAGTGGAAGAAGAGAAAAAGTTTTGGCCGAACTTTTTTATTCAATGGGCAACAAGTTTAGGATATATAAACATGCCTGTAGCTGCGATAGCTATTTTGGTAACCTTTGATAAGGGCAAAGCATGGACATTATTTATGATGGGAGTTGCTGTAATTCTGACAGGTTTAACTTTAATAGAAGCACTTGTAAAAACTTCTAAAATTTTAAAAAAAGAAAATGTTGGTAAGCGGAAATAAGATTGATTAAAAAAATTGAGGTAAAAGGTAGACGGTGTATTTGATATTATTTACATCTTTTTGTTGAAATTTGATAATCATTTTTGGTGATGAATATTACATCATTATTATTCCAATCTGCTGGAAAATACAGATAAAAGGATTATGGATATTTATCTTGAATTCGGATTTGAAAGCCAAAGGACGTTTAACCAGGCGTTTCAGCAGAAGTATGGGAGGACACCTAGCAAATATCGAAAAATATGGTGGGATAATTGAATATTATGAGAGTTGCAGAGAATATATAGGGAAATATTATTTGCGGTTTGAAAGAATTTGGAGCGGATATGCGATTTAGCGCATATCCGCTTTTGACATTGTAGAAAAGATTTTTGTTTTGAACGGTTACGTTGGTAGACAGTAATATTTTTATATGGAAGATGTGAAAAAATAAAACTATTAATATTCTAACAAAAATTACATAGACAGTCGATTTTATTACATGAATAAAATTTCAAGAAATAAAAGGTGTATTATCTAAAATGTAAGGAACAGAAGAAAATAATTCAACCATTTCAATTTAGAATTAGTATCTGTACTGTACAAAATTGATTTATGAAAGGAGAAATAATTATGAGTGAAATGAGAAATCCTATTACAAGAGAAGAAAACTTTAGCAATCCGGCTGGTAACGTTATGATGGAGCTGCAGGAAGCAGATTTAAACAAATTTGTAGCAGGAGCTGGTGAAACCAGAAATTCCGGCGGAGTTTTATGTACAAGTACAGCAGAATGCTATTTTGGTACTTTGCTGAAACCTTGCTGCCCTAAGAAATAAACACAGGTGTTGATAAAGAGGGTAAGCGTTAATTGAAGTTTGTGCAGTACAGATACGAATTGTGAGTTGAAATGGAAAGCAGAATGGGGTGTTTAAGAACATGAATACTGAGAGAGCATCATATTTTACAGAAAGAAGTTATACAACATCAGAAGCAGAAAATAAAAAAGATATATTTGAATATTGGAAAAAGATTTTAGGAGAAGATACATTAAGAGTTGCTGAGAAATGTTATGGTATTGATTTAGTAAAAGTTTTAAATTCTGAAAATTATGTATGTGAAAACAATCACGTGATGTCAGAAATGGAAAAGGTAAAAATAGAATTATTTGAAAAACCAATCAATTATAACTATTCCGGATTCAAAGGAGAAAAATTGGCATTTGATAATTTTTTTATACCTTTAATCAATTACGGAATAGACATATTAAAAAATGGAACAAGTCTTTTTTGGACGGATTCTATTATAGATACATACGCAAATACCTTATTAGAGAGATTAGGGAAGATCAGTCTTGGAATATTAATGTTTGAAATGTATCTTTGTAAGAAGACGGGAAAACTGAATGGAAGAAATTCAGAGGAAGAATACGATTATTATAATAATAATTTTTTAAGTAAGAAATCGTATAAACAGGAGCTTTTCAATATATATCCATGTTTACTACGTTCAGTTACAGAAACCGTAGAAAACTTATCTTCTTATTATGTACTTTTATTAGAAAGACTTAATAAAGATAAAAATGAAATTGCGAATAAATTTTGTGGAGGTTTAGAATTTAAAAATGTAGTTGAAATAAGTTCTAATATCTCGGATTCTCATAAAAAGGGAATGGGGTAAGTATTCTTAAGTTGGATAATGGCACTAAAATTGTGTATAAACCACGTTCGTTAAAAATTGAAAAAGTGTATTTTCGATTTTCTGGGAAAGATAAATGCTGGTTGTAAATATGAGATGTATGAACCAAAAATATTAGATTGTCAGGAGTATGGTTGGGAGGAATTTGTATATTATAAAAGTTGTAAAACAGAGGATGAAATCAGACGGTATTTTTATAGATTTGGAATATTGATTTTCGGTAGTTATATTCTTAATACAAATGATTTACATGAAGAAAATGTGATTGCCGCAGGAGAATATCCAATTATTATAGATGCAGAAACTATACTAGATAACCGTAGAAGAGGGAGAACAAATTCTGCAAAGGAGGAAATAAATTATATCCTTCATGAGTCAGTATTATACTCAGGTTTATTGCCACACTATAGGTTTTCAAATTTGGGCCAAGGCGTAGATATGAGTGCAATTAAAGGTAGTGAGGGAAAGGAATATCCTATAGTTATTCCTAAAATAGCGGATTTATGTACTTCAAATATGAGATTTGTATATGAACATCCTACAACTGGAGTAAATCAAAATCTTGTTAAATTAGATGGAGAAAATGTATCAGCATTTCATTATCTAAAAGAAATAAATGCAGGATTTGAAGATGCGTATAAATATGTTTTGGAGAATAAAGAAAAGTTTCTTGAATATGCCGACATGTTTGGTAATTTAAATATTCGCCATTTAGTTCAGGATACCCAAAGATATTCTATGTTATTACACACATCTTTTCATCCGGATTTTATGCAAGATGGAAGAGATAGACAAATGTTTTTGTGTAGTTTATTTAAACAGTATGAAGCTACACAAGGAGATAAAGGTGTTGTGAAATGTGAGATAAAAGACATGTTAAACATGGACATTCCATATTTTTATCTCAATACATCAGGTAAATCTCTTTTCGGATCAGAAGGTGAGAAAATCGAAGACTATTTTGAATATACCAGTTTGGAACACTTAAAGAAAAAGATAGTATTGTTAGATGAAGATGATTTAAAAAGGCAATTAATGTTCATGAATATTATTCTGACAGAGATAAACGAATTTCAGGTTGAGGATAAAAAGATAGAGCTTCAACAAATGAAAATGATTCCGCACAGAGAAAAAAATAAGGCTCATCTGTTAAAAGCTGTTCAGAAATTGGCTGATTCTCTTATAAAAACTGCTGTTTTTAATAAAGATAGAACAGAAGTTAATTGGATTGGTGTTACTCTAATAGGAAATGAAGATGACTGCTCATGGGATATAAGACCACTTGGTACCTATTTATATGAAGGAATGTCTGGGCTAGCAATTTTCTTTAACGCATTGTATGCTGTTGATCCCCAAAAGGAGTACCTTATTATACGCAATGCGATTGAAAAGGAATTATTTACATACACAGATGAGATGTGTGAACGAAATGAGGGAATAGAAAATGAAAGCAGTGGCGCCTTTGGTGGAGAAGCGTCTATAATGTACACTTATGAGGTACTGTATAAAATTACAAATAAAGAAAAATATTTGGATTATGCAAAAAAGCACTATAAAATATTAAAGAAAGCGATTACCAGAGATAACAGTTTTGATCTTGTCTATGGTAATGCAGGCGCAGTTATTACATTGATCAATATGTATCAGCTAACTGGAAATAAAGAGTATATCGCTTCGGCAGAAATAGCAGGAGATATAATAGTAAATGCTCAGGAAAAGGAAGGCTCTATTAAAGGCGGATGGAATGGAGATGGAAGAACTTCGCCGTTAGCGGGATTTTCACATGGAGCATCTGGAATAGTTTTAGCACTGGCAAAACTATGGCAGGTGACTCAGAAAGAGGAGTATTTATTATCACTGCTCGATGGCATTAAATTTGAAAATTCTTTATTTGTGAAAGAAAAAGGAAATTGGAAAGACGAAAGGGTATATGCAGGAGAAAAAGCATCTGATGGAGGAAGTTTTACCGTTGCTTGGTGTCATGGCGCTGCAGGCATATTGCTTAGCCGATCTAAAGTAAATGTCATATTGAATGGGCGGTATTCGGATTTGATAGAAAATGATATAAAAGTAGCAGTGAATACAATATTAAAAGAGGGAATTTTAGGAAACAATTGTCTATGTCATGGTAATTTAGGTAATACAGAAATTTTATTTGAATATTTAAAAGACCATTCAGATAAAAGATAGAAAAATATTATGTAGATATTCGTGATATTATTGCTGAGAATGTATGTAATGGTGTATTTGATTGCGATAATGCGTATCTATATGGATATAAATTGCAAGGATTTATGACAGGACTATGTGGCATGGGATATTCTTTGCTGCGAGATATAAAAAAAGATTTACCTTGTGTAATTGCTCTGGAAGTCTAAAATGATAGTATTGGAAATAATAGAATTTATTATTTCCAATACTAATTTATTATACTAGGGAGGTGTATTTATGCACAAAAAAAGTGTGCCATTGATTCGCCAGATGGGGACAACAGACTGTGGTATAGCAGCATTGACAATGATCTTCCAATATTATAAATATAAGATAGATATTAGTGAATTAAAAGCTACAACAAGTATTGGAAGAAATGGTATGTCTTTAGCAAAAATGAAAGAAATTACGGAAGAACATAATTTTTCATTCAAGGCGTATGGAAACTACGAAACCGAAGAAAATTTGATAAAATGTTTACCGATTATCATGTGTTCAAAAGAAAATCATTATGTTGTAGTTGCGGAGAAAAAATATGGGAAATATATACTTTAGATCCTTTAAAAGGAAAAGAAAAGGTTGATTATTCATATATTAAAAAGAATTTTTTAGATGTACTTGTATGTGTTCGACCAACAGAAAAGAATTATAAACGTGAGAAACGTGAGTCTTTTCTTATACCTATAAATAAAAGCAAATTATTTCTGGCAAGTATTCTAACGTTGGTTACACAGGGAATTATATTGATTCCACCGCTCATTATAAAAAAAATAGTCAATGAAATAACGTATGATACATTAGGCTTCAATTTTGTAAAATATGCGTTACTGATATTATCAGTGGCATTAAGTTATTTACTTGCAAATTTAGCTAAAAAAAGGGTAATACTTATTTTACAGAATAATATATACAAAGATACTATATTTTTAATGCTGAATAAAATATTTGATATTGATTTAAGTTATTTTGAAAGCCATTCATCAGGAGATATTGAAAATCGCTTTAATAGTGTCAGTGATATATACGAATTTATATCAACAGCTCTAATTTCAACAGTGATAGATGTGGTTACTGCTGTTTTTTGCGGAATAATGATGATAACACAGTCAATACCATTGTTTGCAGTTATAATAGTAATGACTGTTATACAGATAACAATAGTAATGATTTTTAAATCAAAAAGCTAGAATAAAGGTTAAAAATTATATTGCAGATCAGAGTGCATTACAGGCACGAATGGTAGAAACTTTGACTAATATCCAGCAAATAAGGTGCATGAGAATAGAGAATATGCTGAGTGATAGTCTGAAACAGGATTATAAGCATTTAATTAAGAGATTACGTGAGCGTGTACAAATAAGTGATATTATGGAGTCGGTGGTGGGGGCTTTTTCAATAGCTTCTTCATTGATACTTTACGTTATAGGAGGATACTTGGTTTGTGATAATAGGTTGGAATTAGGAACGTTAATAGCCTTTGTCACACTTGCCGGATATTTTACAGGTCCATTTCAAACTCTATCTTTGGTGGTACCTCAAATTAATGTTTTAAAGGAAACAATGATTCGTTTAAAAGAGTTAATGAATTATAAATCTAACCGTAAAAATGGTACTCAGCATATTAATTCATTTGAGTCTATGGAAATGCAGCAAGTAACATTTTCTTACTATGGAAGCACGAAGCCAGATGTAGAGAATGTTAGTATGATGCTAAAAAAGGGGGAGAAGATAGCATTTGTAGGAAGTTCAGGAAGTGGAAAGACTACAATTACAAAATTATTATTGAACGTCTTTTCTCATTATCAAGGACAAATTTTAGTAAACGGGGAAGATATAAAACAAATATGCAAAGAGGATATAGATCGGATATTTGCCATAGTTACTCAGGTTCCAATGGCAATGAATGGAACAATTAGAGAAAACGTGGATATTACAAATACGTTGACAGATGAGGAAATATATCATTATTTAGATTTAGTAGAACTGAAAGATGATATAGAAAAATTCCCATTGGGACTTAATACATTTGTGGGAGAAAATGGACAGAACATTTCAGGAGGACAAAAACAGCGTATTGCTATAGCAAGAGCATTGGCACTGAAACCGGAAGTTATTATTTTTGATGAAGCCACAAGCAACTTAGATCCTCTTACAGAACGAAGAATATGTAATAATTTGAAACAACTACATATTACCCAGATTGTAGTTACACATAGACTGAATGCCATACAAGATGCTGATACAATATACGTAGTTGAAAAAGGAAAAATAATTGAATCCGGAACACATGTGGAACTACTTCAGTTAAAGGGCGCATATTATGATAGTGTAAATAATTAAGAACAGGTGAAAGTCAGATAATGGCTTTCACCTGTTCTTTTAAGAGATCTTTTCTTCATACGGATCAATATGTTCAATAGGTATCTCTAATATGACCTTTAAGCCATGAGGAAGTATATTTTCATATTTGATATTTCCGTTATGGGCGGTTAATATTTGGTAAACCAATTTTAGACCAAATCCATGAACAGACTCCCCATTTGAATTGTACATATTATTAGGAAAAATACCACTATTCATTTTTTCTATTTGTGTAGAAGTCATACCGCCACCATTATCAATGACGGAAATATACAGGTATCATTTTCTTTTAAAATTTCAACTGTTATTTCACAACCATGAGGATTATGATTAATACAATTTTGAATTAGATTGCTTAGCATTCTTGAAAAAAGTTCCGTATCTCCTTTGATCAATACTGGAATCGTATCAGATGATGAATGAAAATCAAAAGAATATTTGTTGTCTATTGGTCCATTCATAAAGCCAATGATTACTTGGCGGGCAATTTCCACAGGAGAAAAACTGGTTTTTATTAAAGGCTGCATAGAGTATTCTAGTCTTGAAGTTAAATTTAAATCTGCGATTAGGCTACGGAGTTTTTCGCTTTGTTTACGAATTATACTTGCTTGTAGTTGTACAGGTTGCGAAGCATCTTCATTTTTTTCGATTTCAGAAGCATATCCCAAAATAATAGAAAGAGGTGTCCGGACATCATGCGAAACACCATTAATCCATTCGGCACGCGCCTGTTCTTTTTGTAGAAGATGTTTTCCAGCCTTATTTAGTTCAGCATTTATACTTGAAAGTTCACCTGTTTCTGAAAGGGTAATGGGTTTTCCCTGAGCAATAGAGTCAATACCGTCAATGATTGGCACTATAGATTTTTCTATTTTATGTGTATTACGCCAGAATAATATAAATATCAGTAATATATTAAAACAAATCATTAAAAAGAATACCGACTATTAGGCTGTGAATATAATTAATATCATATTAAAAATTGTATTTTGTTAATACTATTAGGTTCGCACCCGATAACCAATAAGCCGGCAGAATGTTCTTGGATAAAAACAGGATATTCTTGTAAGTACCACCGACTAAACTTGGCTATTTGTAAATTTGAATAGGTTCTTGGCAATTCTTCGGGTAAAAATTTTTCCCAAATGACATTTCCTTGTTCGTTTAAAATCATCGCCCAGGCACTTTTATTTTTAGAATATTTTCTATATAATCAGTAGAAGAAATTGTTCCATCTACATTGAGCGTGATATTTTTGCTAATGGTTTGGACGGGTATATCTGGATCAGTAGAATTATTCCATGCCATGAGTAAAGTCCCACATATTAAAATAATATTTAGTACAAAAAATAAAATCAATATAATAAGGGTGGAAAGAAGATATTTTTTAAAAAAACGCTTGGCAAGCTTCATTATTTTACTCCTTTCACTAGCAATTTATATCCTAGCCCCTTAACTGTTAGCAGTGAAACAGGAGAAGAAGGATTTTTTTCGATTTTTTCTCGAAGATGCCGAATGTGTGTCATGAGGGTAGTTTCATACCCTTGCCACATTTCACCACAAGCAGTTTGGCAAAGAGTTCCTATTGTTACAATGTGATTGGCATTATCTACAAGTTTTAATAATATATTGTATTCTTTAGCAGTCAAAGGAATAATTTTATTTTCACGATGTATTTCTGCCTTATCAATATCTATAAAAGAATTTTCTAATTCTATAATTCGTTTCTCTGTAGGATAACTTCTTTTTAAAATAGCTTGAACACGTAACAATAGTTCTTTAGGCAAAAATGGTTTGATTAAATAATCATCTGCTCCCAATTCAAAACCAGAAAAACGATCTTCGGCTGCATCTTTGGCGGTCAGCATAAGAACCGGAAGTTTACTGAGGGCTCTGATTTCTTGCAATACCTCAAATCCGTCCATACCAGGTAACATAACATCAAGAATAACCATGTCAGGTAGAGTTTCTCTTATTATTTGTAAAGCCATTTCTCCAGATGTTGCGGTCATTATTTTTGTATAGCCTGCTCTTTCAAATATTGTTTTAATAAGGGTGAGTAGTTCTTGTTCATCATCAACGATAAGTATAAATTTATCATACATATATTTTTATCTCCTAAAATTTTATAGTTTAAATTATTATACATCTTGTGGAAAAAGAAGTATAGAGAAAGAGGAAAATCTCAAGGTTACCTCAAGGTTACTTCAAGGAAATCTCAATGTAGTTGGTATATAATTACAGTATAAAAAAAGGAGGTATAAAAAAATGAGTGAATATATTATTCAAACCAATAATTTAACAAAACAGTATGGAGAGCAAAAGAGTGTTTCTGCAATGAACTTGCATGTGAAAAAAGGAAGAATTTATGGACTGTTGGGACGTAATGGAGCAGGAAAAACGACTACAATGAAAATGCTGTTAGGATTAACAAAACCGACATCGGGAAACATAAAAATATTTGGGAAAAGTATGGAAACCAATAGTAAAGATATTTTACCGCATATAGGTAGTTTAATAGAATCACCAGGATTTTATCCTAATTTGACTGGGACTGAAAATCTTCGTATTTTTGCGGAGCTTAGAGGATTAAATAAAAGTAAGTGTGTAAGAGATGCTTTGGAAGTTGTCGGTTTGCCCTATCGTGATAAAAAGTTATTTGCGGAATATTCACTTGGGATGAAACAACGACTGGCCATTGCATTGGCAGTTATGCACAATCCCAATTTGCTGATATTAGATGAGCCTATTAATGGTTTGGATCCTATAGGTATTGCAGAGGTACGTTCGTTTATTAGAGAGTTATGTGATGTTCAGGGAAAAACTATTTTGATTTCTAGTCACATATTATCAGAGATAGAATTACTGGCAGATGATATAGGGATTATTGATAAGGGAATTTTACTTGAAGAAGAAAGTATGAAAGAATTGGCGAAAAAAAATAGTCGCTATGTCAATTTTATGGTATCGGATAGCCAGCGCGCAGCGGAAATTTTAAGAAAAGAATTTGAATGTGATGATTTTCAAATATGTGATAAAAATAGACTTCAATTATATAATACAACAATCCCTAGATCAGAAATTACTTATGTTTTTGTAAAGCAAGGATTGGAAATTACAGAAGTTCATTTATGCGAAGAAACATTGGAAGATTATTTTAAAAGGGTGACCGGAGGTGAAGGAATTGCTTAAATTAGTTAAGGTTGAATTTCAAAAAACTGAAAAGAAAAAAGTTTATTCTTTTAGTAACTTTAGCTGCAT
>ENA-OQCQ01000089-OQCQ01000089.1-human-gut-metagenome-genome-assembly--contig:-NODE-89-length-10978-cov-1.384389_pt1 | contig 10978 bp, 9 predicted proteins | sample MGYA00242761_ERZ504585 | MGnify/ENA primary metagenome ERZ504585 (study PRJEB26092, sample SAMD00036343) | human gut metagenome | host: Homo sapiens | study: EMG produced TPA metagenomics assembly of the... | reverse complement strand
TGTGGAAATGAAAAGCGGGCGGACGGAAAAACTGAGATTGAGGTGGTTTCTTATAAGCCGGAGGCTGTTAAGGCTTTCGAGAAGATTGAGAAGCGATTTAATGAGACTCACGATGATATTCATCTGACTATCTCATCTCCGAATGAGGCTATGACTATTTTAAGACACGCTTTATCCGTGAGGATTATCCGGACATCATTGCAATAGGTGGAGATATCAATTATTCAAATTTCCTGGATGCAGATTTGTTTGAGGATATCTCAGATCTGGATGCAGTGGACACTGTAAAAGAGGCATATCTGGATATGGACAAGGAGCTTGAGTTCATTCCAAAGGATGGTACCTATGCACTTCCTTACGCCGCAAATGCAGCAGGAGTACTTTACAACAAGGATATGTTTGCGGAGAATGGCTGGAAGGTGCCTACAACCTGGAGTGAGTTTACAGCACTGTGCGATGAGATAAAGGAAAGCGGAACACTTCCTTTGTATCTGGGCTTTAAGGATACATGGACCTGTCTGGCACCGTGGAATGCCCTTGCAGTAGGTCTTTGTGATTCAGACACCTGTAATCAGGTAAATATGGGAAATACGACATTTGAGGAGGCATACTCTCCGGTTGCCGACAAGATACGCACATTGCTTGATTATGCAGAGGACAATCCATATGCTTACAGCTACAATGACGCATGTACAGCCTTTGCCAGAGGTGAATCTGCCATGTACACGATAGGAAGCTATGCTATTCCTCAGATTAAGTCGGTTAATCCTGATATGAATATCGGTTCATTTACTTTCCCGGCAAATGATAATGAGGCTGACAATGTGTTAAATTCAGGAATAGATTTACAGTTTTCAGTTATGAAGGCCAGCAAAAATAAGGAAGCAGCATACGAGGTGCTTGAATATCTGTACAGCGATGAGACAATTCAGACATATCTGGATGACCAGGGCGGAATTGCCTGCAAGGATGGAGATTTCGCAATACCGGATACACTGGAGGATATGCAGGAGTATATAAAGGACAACCGTATGTCGGATTATCAGGATCACCATTATCCAAGTGAGATGAGCGTGGACGCCATGATTCAGACATATCTGCTTGACACAGGTGACAATGCAAAGGAGAAGTTCTTAAAGAAATTTGATTCAGACTGGGAGCGTTACAACAGAGATCTGATTCGTGAAGTACAGGATTACCAGAAGGAACAGGAGGATGCAAAATGAAAAAGAAAATGTCAAATAGGGACAAGACATTCTGGGCAGTTGTGATACCTGTTGTGGTTTTATTTTTCGCATTCAACACACTGCCGATGATAAAGGGTGTGATTTACAGCTTTACAAACTACAAGGGCTACGGCTCATATGATTATGTCGGACTTAGAAACTATACAGACCTGTTTACCGACGCCAGAGTCGGAAAGAGCTATCTGTTTACCTTTAAATATGCGATTGCAGGAACCGTACTTGTAAATGTATTAAGCCTTGTAATGGCAGTTGCGCTAAACAGCAATATCCGCGGCAAGAGTGCATTAAGAGGTATTTATTTCGTACCGAATATCCTTGGCGGACTGGTTATTGGTTACATTTTCAGCTTTATTTTTACATATATTCTGCCGGCAGTAGGAAATACCTTCAACATCGGTTTCTTACAAAACAGTATTCTGGCGAGTGAAAAATATGCATGGATTGGTGTGCTGATTGTCGGGGTATGGCAGGCAGTTGCCATGAATACCATTATTTACATATCAGGACTTCAGACAGTGCCTGAGGATGTTTACGAAGCCAGCATGCTCGACGGAGCAGGCAAATGGAAGCAGTTCTGGAAGGTTACATTTCCACTCGTTATGCCATTTGTTACAATCAATCTGGTGCTCAGCACAAAGAACTTCCTCATGGTATTTGACCAGATTATGTCATTGACAAAGGGCGGCCCGGCGCAGAGCACTGAGTCAATCTCATACCTGATTTACAGAAATGGTATGGATGGAGGACAGTTTGGCTTCCAGAGTGCAAACGCAGTAATTTTCTTTGTTGTAATTGTGGCTATTTCACTATTCCAGATGGGCGTTATGAATAAGAAGGAGGAGCAGTTATAATGAAAAAACAAAAATCAAACTGGGTACTTACCATCGTTTTATATTGGGAACCTTAACCGTATTTTTCCCGCTGTATATGGCTGTTATCATTGCCTTCAAGAAACCGAGTGAGATGACAAATGATGTCGCAGGAGCTCTTTCCTTCCCTTCAAAGTGGAGCTTTTCAAATTTCACAGAGGCTATGAAGGTGACTGATTTCTGGCATTCTCTCGGAAACAGCTTGCTTATCACTATTGTGACCATTGTTCTTGCAATCCTTATCCATTCGATTGCAGGATATGTTATCGGACGAGGCATGGCAAGGAAAAAGAGCTTCCGCTTCATATATCTTTACATTGTAAGCGGTATGTTTGTGCCATTCTCAATTCTCATGATGCCTCTTGTAAAGCAGACTGCGCAGATGGGACTTGGAAACAGGGCAGGAGTTATCCTTTTATATCTTGTATTTTACATGCCAATGAATGTTTTATTATATAGTGGATATTTGAAAAATATCCCTATGGCACTTGAGGAGGCTGCAGATATTGATGGCGCAAGCACATGGACAACATACTGGAGAGTTGTATTTCCTATGATGAAGCCTATGCATGCGACAGTAGCCATCCTGACAGCGCTCGGTACATGGAATGATGTCATGACACCGCTTGTCATCATGTCAGGAACAGGACAGAATACACTGCCGTTGGCACAGCTGAATTTCCAGACACAGTTTGGAACCAACTACAATCTGGCATTTGCATCATATATTCTGGCTTTGATACCGATACTTATATTCTATATAATCTGCCAGAAGCAGATATTAAACGGTGTTGCAAACGGTGCAATCAAGGGATAATTTTTAAACACTATTTTAACAACAATATGGGGTGATTTTATGGCAATTATATTTAATCCAAACAAGAAAATTTTTACTTTACAGACAGCTCACACCACATATCAGATGCAGGTGGACAGACTAGGCTATCTGCTGCATCTGTACTACGGAGCCAAAAGCACAGGCGATATGGACTATGTGCTGACATACGCTGACAGAGGCTTTTCAGGCAATCCTTACGCAGCAGGCATGAACCGTACATATTCGCTTGATACACTGCCACAGGAGTATCCGACACTTGGCACAGGCGATTTTAGAAATATTGCGCTTGATATTAAAAACGAACAGGGTACTGAGAGTGTTGAGCTTCTTTATAAGAGTCATGAAATCAGAGACGGAAAATACGCTCTAAAGGGACTTCCGGCAGTGTGGGCATCTGATGATGAAGCACAGACGCTTGAAATAGTTCTTGCTGATGACATCGCAGGCATTGAGGTGCATCTGCTCTATGGTGTGCTTGAGGCTTGTGATGTCATCACAAGAAGCGTGCTCATTAAAAATACAGGCAGTGGGAATATTACAATTGAAAAGGCTCATGCTGCCTGTCTGGATATGGTTTACGGAGATTATGATGTGATCAGATTCTACGGTAAGCATGCCATGGAGCGCAATCTTGAGCGCACACGCTTAGGACACGGCACACTTTCATTCGGAAGCCGCAGAGGAACCTCAAGCCACCAGTACAATCCGGCAGTTATTCTCGCACAGCGCGACACGACAGAAAATGCAGGAGACTGCTATGGTATGCTTTTTGTATACAGTGGCAACTTCTCATGTGAGGCAGAGAAGGATCAGATTAACCAGACACGCCTTTTAATGGGGCTTTCCGATGAGCTGTTTTCATATCCGCTTGCGGCAGGAGAGACCTTTACAGTGCCTGAGGTGATTATGTCATACTCGGCAGACGGTTTCTCACAGCTTTCACATCAGTACCACACCTGCATCAGTGAGCATGTGTGCAGGAGCAGATTTGCACATGAGGTAAGACCGGTGCTCATCAATAGCTGGGAGGCTGCTTACTTTGACTTTACCGGTGATACGATAGTAGACCTTGCAAAGGAGGCCGCATCACTGGGCATAGATATGGTGGTCATGGATGACGGCTGGTTTGGAAAGAGAGATGATGATAATTCATCACTCGGAGACTGGTTTGTGAATGAGAAAAAGCTTGGCGGAACGCTTTCAGAGCTCATCGACAGAGTGCATGCACAGGGAGTGAAATTTGGAATATGGATTGAGCCTGAGATGGTGAATGAGGACAGTAATCTGTATAGAGAGCATCCTGACTGGGCTATCCAGATTCCGGGAAAGCTTCCTGTACGCTCAAGAAACCAGCTTATTTTAGACTTTTCGAGAAAAGAAGTCAGGGACAATATTTTCGATCAGATCTGCGCAGTGTTTGATCAGGGAAAAATCGACTACGTGAAGTGGGATATGAACAGAAGCATGGCTGATGTGTATGCAGGAAATCTTGCATACGACTATGTGCTTGGAGTGTATGATTTTATGGAGCGTCTGGTGACAAGATATCCGGATATACTTCTTGAGGGCTGCAGCGGTGGCGGTGGACGATTTGATGCAGGCATGCTCTACTACAGTCCACAGATATGGTGCAGTGACAATACAGATGCCATAAACCGTACAAGAATACAGTATGGCACATCGTTCTTCTATCCGGTATCATCCATGGGAGCGCATGTATCGGCAGTGCCAAATCATCAGACAGGCAGAGTGACAAGCCTTAAAACAAGAGGCATCACAGCCATGGCAGGAACCTTTGGCTATGAGCTGAATCCGGCCATTTTGTCGGATGAGGAAAAGGAAGAAATCAGAGAGCAGATCAAGACCTTTAAGAAGTATGAGATGCTTATAAATGAGGGCACCTACTGGCGCCTTACAAGCCATTTGAGGATGAGGTGGCTGCGTGGATGTCTGTCTCAAGGGAAAAGGACAGGGCGCTTGTGAGCGTGGTTCGTCTGTACGCGGAGGCAAACGCGGCTGCTTGCTATGTGAAGCTTAAGGGCTTGGAGTCTGATGCAGTATATATTGAGGAAAATACCGGCAGGCAGTACACAGGTGCAGCACTGATGAATGCAGGAATACCGCTTCCGTTTGCCGTAAAGGAGTATGAGGCATATCAGTTTTCATTTATCAGGCTTGATGAGGCAAAGAAGCTGTATGATGAGATAAAGAAGGTGTGCGGCAATCTAAAATTAAGTGAGGCTGACACTGTAGATAGTGCTTCTGATAAACGTATTGTAATAAGCATCTACGGCGGTTCAGGCTCAGGAAAGACAACGATTGCAGCAGCCCTGCAGCAGTATTTTCTTAACGATAATACAGCCTGCTATGTGCTGACGGGAGATAATTATCCACACCGTATACCGATGAGAAATGACGAGGAACGTCTTAATGTGTATAACGAGTCCGGCGAGGAGGGCTTACGTGGATATCTCGGAACACCTAAGGAAATTGACTTTGACAGGATTAACAAGGAGCTTTCAGAGTTTAAGGAAGGAAAAGATATAATTGAGATAAAGCATATGGGCCGCGAGGCCGGTGATATCTCATATGATGAAACTGATTTTACAGGAATTAAAGTGCTTATCTTAGAGTGGACCCACGGAGGAAGCGAATACCTTAAGGGTGTTGATATACCTGTATTTCTGGAGAGCTCGCCTGAGGAGACTAAGGCGCGCCGCATTAAGAGAGGACGTGACGAAAACGCCGCAAGCCCTTTCATATGCCGTGTGGTAGAATTGGAGCAGGAAAAGCTTGATTTACAGAGTAAAAATGCGCGTATCGTAGTTGGAAAGGATGGCAAAGTCTATGAACAATAAACCTATGCTTAATGCATATCCTGACAGTCTGGGCGGTAAGCTTTCCGATATCGCAGCGCTGCTAAAAAAGAAGGAAATGCAGGATGTATTTTCATCATTTTATATTCTGCCAAGCCTGTATCATTCGGATTTGGACCGCGGATTTTCGGTCGTGGACTACAATCTGAATGAGGAGCTTGCGACAATAGAGGATTTATCGCAATTGAAGGAGCTGGGGATTGACTTAAAGCTTGACTTTATTTTAAACCATGCTTCGGCACAGTCACCACAGTTCAAGGATCTTGTGGAAAAGGGCGATGAGTCTGAGTACCGCGACTTTTTCATAGACTGGAACAAATTCTGGGAAGGTCATGGAGTCATGACAGATGAGGGCTACATACAGCCTGATGAGTCATGCTTAAAGCAGATGTTTTTCAGAAAGCCGGGGCTTCCGATTCTCATGGTTGAGTTTCCGGATGGACGAAGAGTGCCATACTGGAACACATTTTACCAGGAGGTGCATGGCAGAGAGTATCTGGGACAGATGGATTTAAATATAAAGTCCGAAAAGGTGTGGGATTTCTATCGTGAAACACTGGAAAAAATAGCATCCTACGGTGCGGCTATCGTGAGACTCGATGCATTTGCCTATGCGCCTAAGGCACCGGGAAAAAAGAATTTTCTGAATGATCCTGAGACCTGGGAATTTCTACAGCAGATTCACGAGCTTGCAGCACCGCTTGGACTGACTCTGCTGCCTGAAATACACGCGGCATATGAGGAAAAAATATACAAAACTCTTGCAGATAAGGGCTATGCCACATATGATTTCTTTTTACCGGGACTCATAATTGATGCGATTGAGAACAGGAGAGCAGATTATCTGGCGAAATGGGCGCGTGAGATTGTGGAAGATAAAATCTCAACAGTCAATATGCTTGGCTGCCATGACGGCATACCTCTTCTGGACTTAAAGGGTCTGCTTCCGGAGGACGATATTCGCTCGCTTATAGATTTGATTGTATCTCGTGGCGGCATGGTCAAAAATCTTCACGGACAGAAGAATATATATTATCAGGTCAATGCCACATATTACAGTGCGCTTGGTGAGTCTGACAGCAAAATGCTTCTGGCCCGTGCCATTCAGATGTTTATGCCGGGCAAGCCACAGGTATGGTATCTGGATCTCTTTGCAGGCAAAAATGACCATGAGGCAGTAAGACGAGCAGGAGAATCAGGACACAAGGAAATCAACAGGACAAACCTCAGTGCCTCCGATATTGGGGAGGCACTAAAAAAGGATGTTGTTGCAAAGCAGCTTGAGCTGCTTCGCATGAGAAATACCCATAAGGCATTTGAGAAGGGAGCTGTCATAACAGTAGCAGGAGAAGGATCAAAGCTTTCAATCCGTTATGATAACGGTGAAGCATATGCGCTTCTAACGGTGGATTTTGAAGCCGGAGCGTATGAGATAGAGCTGAGCTGATGAAATCAGATTACTCATACATAATGTGTTTAGCAGATGTGCAAACTCACAATCGAAAAAACGATTGTGAGTTTTTTTATGAGAACAATCACTTAATCGGCTCGTAAAAGTATCGGCTATAAGGTATAATGATTACTATACAAAATCAGTAGAGCATTTAAAAGATGATACGAGGTGATAAAGGCTAATGGAATACGAGCACATAACCCACTCCTTTAAGCCTGTCTATGACGAAAACAGCCGGATCCTCATCCTCGGCACGCTCCCATCCGTAAAATCCAGGGAAAACAATTTCTATTACGGACACAAGCAGAACCGTTTCTGGAAGCTGCTTGCGTATCTATTGGATGAACCGGTGCCGGAGACGATAGATGAGAAAAAATATATGCTGTTTAAAAATCATATAGCTATATGGGATGTGATACAAAGCTGTGACATCAAGGGTTCGAGCGACAACAGCATCAAAAACGTCGAACCGACAGATATAAGGAAAATTCTTGCCACAGCCGATATAAAGCAGGTCATTGCAAACGGAAATAAAGCAGGGGCACTTTATAAGAAATATCAGCTTCCGCTGACAGGAATGGAGGCAGTCACACTGCCGTCCACAAGCCCTGCAAATGCGGCATGGTCATTTGAAAGGCTATGCGAAGCATGGACACGGATACTTGTAAACCTTTAGAGATTTATATATAGAGGTAAAATTTACTTATGAAAACAATAGAATTTGATACACATTTTTACAAAAAGCTGTGGACACTCATGGTTCCGATAATGGTGCAGAATCTGATGCTGGCGCTGGTGGCGGTGGCAGATGCTTTCATGCTCGGAGGACTGGACCAGAACTATATGTCGGCAGTCTCGCTTGCCACACAGATACAGTTCATCCAGAACATGTTTCTTTCAGCAGCTACAGCGGGCCTTGCAATACTCGGAGCGCAGTATTGGGGCAAGCAGGACATAAAGGCACTCGATGACATATTCGGTCTTGCAATCAGAATATGCGGCATAGTATCGGTGCTGTTTTTCGTGGCATGTGCTTTTTTTCCACGATATCTGATGCTTATTTTCACAAACGAGCCGGTGCTTATAGATTATGGTGTAAGCTATCTGAAAATAGCTTCTTTTTCATATTTATTGACAGGTTTTTCACAATGTTATATAGTCATGATGAAGATTTCAGAGCACGCGGGTACTGCGGCTGCGGTCAGCTCTATTACAGTACTTATAAATATCGTGCTGAATGCGGTATTTATCTATGGGGCATTTGGCATCGAGAGCATGAATGTGAGGGGAGCGGCACTCGCAACGCTTATATCAAGAGTAGTGGAGCTCATGCTTTCAATCACTTTTTCGTACAGACCGGGTTACATCAGGCTTAAAATTAGAGAGCTTTTTGCAAGGAACAGAGAGCTGTCAGCAGATTTTATGAAGTGCTCCGGGCCGATTCTTGGAGCAAGCCTTGTATGGGGCATAGGCTTTACATCGTACTCTACATTTATGGGACACATGGGAACAGACGCGGCAGCAGCCAACTCAGTCGCAGCGGTTGTGCGTGATATCATTTGCTGTCTCAGTGCAGGTATATCAAGCGCTGCCGGCATCATGATAGGAAATGAGCTGGGCGCAGGAAATTTAAAGCGTGGAAAAACATATGGCATCAGAATGGCAAAACTGTCATTTTTGTGTGGCGCTGTTATGACAGTGCTTATGGCGGTTTCAGCACCGGTGATTTTACATTTTGTAAAGCTCACACCGCAGGCAGCAGGGTATCTGAAGCAGCTGTTTGGTGTACTTGCCTTCTACATGATCGGACGCTCGGTAAATGAAATCATCATAAACGGTGTCTTTGGTTCGGGAGGAGATACGATGTTTGATATGTATTCTCTTGCTGTTACGATGTGGGGCATAGCGATACCGCTTGCAGTTGCAGGTACATATTTCCTGAACTGGCCGGTGGTTGTGGTGTATGCGTGCACCTGCGTGGATGAGATTGGAAAGATACCATGGACACTCATACATTTTAAGAAATACAAGTGGGTAAAGGATTTGACCAGATAAGGGAAAGAGAAAAGGAAAAGGGGAATTATAATGCAGACGTTAAAGCTGTTGTTTTCAAAAATTACAGATGATAATCCTATATATGAGAAGAAGGATGTTGTTGAAAATATATTTGTGTTTCGTATTCTTTTGATATGGCATTTGCTATATACATTTGTATTCATACTTAACTGCCTTAATATATTTATTGTTGATAATAATATTTTTGTTAAAGGATATATATTATCCTGTATTCTTCTGCTGGTGTTTATTGTGCTGCTGATGATAGTTGGACTGGAGCAAGCCTGTGCAAAGTATCTGTGCATTTCAGAGGCAGGTTTTCTAGTGATGATAACGTGCTCGTCGCTTACATATCATATGATAATAGCTGTGATGTTACCGATTGTAATTGCAGGTGTATATTCATCAAAGCACCTGTCGAGATTTGCATTAGCTTTTTCGATTTTTAATATAGCGCTTAGTACATATGTGGGCTATTATTTTGGAGTGTGCGATGCAAATATGGTATTGCTTACTGCGACATCACTTGAGCATCTTCAAAAGGATGGAGTATTTTTGCTGAATGAGGTGAATAAAAATCCCGGGTTTACTCTTTTTATGTATTATGTTTTTCCTCGTTCACTTATAGCAGCCGGATTTTTACAGTGTCAGCAATGGGTGTTAATAAAATGCTTCGAAGAACAATGGAAAAAGCGCACCGTATCAAGAAAGAGGCTGCAATGGATGACATGACCGGCCTTTACAATAAAAATAAGCTCCTTGATGACCTTGAAAAGCCAAAGGAGCCTGACCGAAAGGTAGCTGTCATATATTGGGATGTAAATCAGCTTAAGTTTGTGAACGATACATACGGACATGGGAAGGGAGACCGTCTTATAGCAAGAATAGCGGGAACCATCAGACTGGCTGCAGCAAATGATAATGATAATGTAAGAGTATACCGCTATGGAGGCGATGAGTTTATCATGATCATACCGGATGGGACTGAGGATGATGCACTTAGCTTTATTGAAAGATGGAATAAGATTATGGAACCAATCCAAAAGGACAGCAAAATTCCGATTTCCGCATCAGTAGGCTATGCCTGCGGCAGATACGCCGATATCAATAAGATTATCTGTGAGGCTGATGAGAAAATGTATGAAAACAAGCGTGTGCGCAGGGATTAGTAAAGCGAGATAACTGATTGTCTGTCAACAATCTCAACATCCATAATCTCACCGAAATTACAGTCTGCCTCATTGTCATGTATTTTCTTTAGGAGAAGCTCGGTTGCAAGCCGGGCTTTTTTTGGTACATTTTGTGATACCGATGTAAGCTTCGGTACGGTGTACTGGCATAGATTCAAATTATCATAGCCTATGACAGACAAATCTATCGGGACACGGTAACCGCCGAGACGCGCTCCTTCCATGATGCCGATAGCACATATGTCGGCAGTTGTTACCACTGCTGTGATTGGTGCCTTACCACTTGCAATGGCACGGCCGGCCTCGACACCACCCTCATATGAAGGTGGATAGCTGAAAATATATTCAGGCCGGAAAGGAATATGACTGTCCTCCAAAGCTTTTTTGTATCCGTTAAAACGTTTGGTGAGGACGATATTTCCCTCATAATCAGCTACAAATGCAATCTCA
>ENA-OQCQ01000087-OQCQ01000087.1-human-gut-metagenome-genome-assembly--contig:-NODE-87-length-11073-cov-0.889731_pt1 | contig 11073 bp, 14 predicted proteins | sample MGYA00242761_ERZ504585 | MGnify/ENA primary metagenome ERZ504585 (study PRJEB26092, sample SAMD00036343) | human gut metagenome | host: Homo sapiens | study: EMG produced TPA metagenomics assembly of... | reverse complement strand
CTTCCTGCCCCTGTTTTCTGTAGTATTCCTCAATTCTGCCGCAGATATCTTCCGGCGTAAAGCCGACCTGTTTCATCTGGTATGATACACTTCCGTGCGGAATAAAGCGGTCCGGCAGTGCAATGATCTCCACGCCGAACGGAAGGTCTTCTTCCTCGGCAAAAGCAAGGACGCGCTCTCCAAAGCCGCCGTCTTTTACATTTTCCTCGAGTGTTACGACAAGCTCATACGTATCGGCAAAGCTTCGAAGAAGTTCTTCATCGATTGGTTTGACGAACCGCGCATTCACAAGCGCCGCATCCATATCCATCCGCTCTTTTAACTGTTTCTGCACTTCTTCTGCCATTTTTACCATACTGCCGACGGCAAGAAGTGCAACACGGCTTCCCTCATGGATCACTTCTGATTTTCCGAGGCAGATGGGCGCACGGAACTCTTTTAATCCCGTATACGCTTCCCCTCTCGGGTAGCGCACCGCGATCGGGCCGTCGTAATCGACCGCAAATTTGATCATATCCGAAAGCTCCCAGAGGTTCTTCGGTGCAAGAATTGTCATATTCGGCATCGAACCCAGATAGGAAAGGTCGAAAATGCCGTGGTGTGTCTCCCCGTCGTAGCCCACAAGACCGGCGCGGTCAATCGCAAAGACGACATGGAGATTCTGCATACAGACGTCATGCATGATCTGATCGTACGCCCGCTGCAGGAATGAAGAATAAATCGCAACGACAGGCGTAATGCCGCCGAGTGACAGTGCCGCTGCAAATGTCACCGCGTGCTCTTCTGCGATTCCCACATCGAAACAGCGGTCCGGGAACATGTTGTAGAAGCGTTTCAGTCCGACACCGGTCATCATCGCCGCCGTGACTGCCGCAACATCCTTTCTTCGATCTCCCATTTTCCGCATGACTGTGGAAAAGACATCCGTGTACGTCGGATTGGATTTTCCAACCGGCAATCCTGTTTTCACATCGAACGGACCCGCACCGTGGAATCTTGCCGGGTGGCGCATCGCCGGCTCATAGCCGCGGCCCTTCTGTGTCAGGACATGCACCAGAATCGGTCCTTCAAACCGTTTTGCTTCCTGGAAGGTCTTGATCAGCTGCGGAATGTTGTGGCCGTCCACAGGACCTAAATACGTAAGTCCCATATCCTCAAACAGCATGCCCGGAATGATGATCTGTTTGATGCTGCTTTTCGTCTTCCGCATCGCATCCACCATGCCAGGTCCGATGCCCGGAATGCGGTTCAATGCCTTTGTGACGTCCATCTTGAAATCCGTGTACGCCGATGCCGTCCGAGGCCGGACAGGTACGATGACATACCGCCGACATTCTCGGTGATCGACATTTCGTTGTCATTTAAAACGATAATAAAATTCGATTTCAGGCTGGCCGCATTGTTCAGCGCCTCGTACGCCATGCCGCCGGTCAGCGCACCATCTCCGATGATCGAAACAACGGAATAATTTTCTTTTTTCAGTTCCCGTGCACGCACATAGCCGACGCCTGCGGAAATCGAGGTCGAGCTGTGGCCGGTGTCGAATACATCGCAGTCACTCTCGCTCCGCTTCGGGAATCCGCTGATGCCGCCTTCCCGGCGCAGCGTTTCAAACCCGTCTTTCCGCCCGGTCAGAATCTTGTGCGTGTAGGCTGGTGTCCCACATCCCAGATCAGCTTGTCTTTTGGAAGATCGAAGACGCGGTGCATCGCAATCGTCAGTTCCACGACACCAAGATTGGACGCCAGATGGCCGCCGGTTTTACTCAAAGACTCGATAATAAATTCCCGGATTTCCTCTGCAAGCGCCGGAAGCTGGTCCGCCGGAATCTTCTTTAATATCGTTTGGTTTCTGTATTTTTTCTAACATGAAATCATCCCTTACTTTTTTCTGGAAGTCAGAGATTCAAACAGCTCTTCCAGAAATATTTTATCTCCCGGACAGGCAGATTTTTCAGTTCGTCTACGGCCTCTTTCGTAAGCCGTTTTACCTCCTGCTCCGCCCCGTCTGTGCCAAACATCGTCACATACGTTGTTTTTTCATTCTTTTCATCACTGAAAACCGGCTTTCCAAGCTCCTCCATCGTGGATGTGACATCCAGGATGTCGTCCCGGATCTGGAACGCGATTCCGACTTTGGAGGCAATCCGGCAGAGCGCGTCAAGATCATCGTCGTTTGCTCCTGCAAGTGCCGCACCTGCCATCATGGCAGCCTCTAAAAGCGCCGAAGTCTTGTTCTCGTAAATGTAGTCCAGCATCTCACGGTCGATGGCTAAATGGCCGGCTTTTTCATTCATCACGTCAACACTCTGACCGCCCAACATGCCGGAAATTCCGGTTTTCTGACAGAGAATACCAAAAGCCGCACTACGCGGTCGGTGTGCTCCTCCAGTGGAAAGCTTCCAGGCTGTCTCGTATGCATAGTTTAAAAGGGCGTCTCCTGCCAGCACGCCGACGGCCTCCCCCGAAGACGACATGGGTCGTTTTTCTGCCGCGGCGGTAATCATCGTTGTCGATCGCAGGGAGATCATCGTGGATCAGGGAATGGGTGTGAATCATCTCCATGGCTGCCATAAATGGTTTTACAGCCTCCCCGGTTCCGCCGAACAGACGGAAACTCTCCTGCAAAAGCAGCGGACGAAGCCTCTTTCCGCCCGCTGTCATACTGTAATTCATGGCTTTTGCCAGTTCCTTTGCAAAGCCTTCCTCTTTCGGCAGGTAAGCGGCAATGATACTTTCCGCTTCCCGCGTTTTTTCTTCGAGTACCGCTTTAAAATTCTCTGAATGTTCCATCCTCATTCATCTGGAGCATTTTTTTCTCGACGCGGTCAATTTTCTGACTGCATTCGTTCAAAAGCTCCATTCCCTCCTTGTATAAACGAAAGGAGTCTTCCAGGCTGACATCGCTGCTCTCCAGCGTTTCGAGCATCTGATCCAGTTTTCCAAATGCTGCTTCCAGTGTCTCACCGGAAGGGGTTCCTTCTTCTTTTCTCTCTTCTGCTTCCATATTTCCCATGTTTTCTCGATTCTCTGCTTTTTCACGATTGTTCCATCCAGGATACGGCCGATGTCTTCTCTGCGCGCGCTGTGATCTTTCCGTCTGATACACAGATTTCGAGCAGATCACCTTCTTTGACATCCTGCACCGAAGTGATGGCTTTTCCTTCTTTTTCCACGTAGGAATAGCCCTGGTTCAGCTTGTCCAGCGGGGACAGACCCTTCATCGCCTGAATGTAAAGGGCAAGGCGGTGGCGCGCTTCTTTGAGCTTTTCTTCCATCGCATCTGTATACCGACGCTCCAGCTCGGCGTGGCGTGCTCTCTGGTCACGGATCTTATTTTCCGGTCCGAGATACTTCCACTTTGTCTCGTACTGCAGAAGGCGGCTTCTCGCTCTCTGCGTCTGGTTTGCCATCGCATGGTTCATGCGGCTTTTATAATTTTCCAGTGTGTTGAGTACCGCGCGGACATCAGCGACCGCCAGCTCCGCCGCTGCGGACGGGGTCGGGGCGCGCAGATCTGCCACGAAATCGATGATCGTTGTGTCGGTCTCATGGCCGACGGCGGAGATCACCGGGGTATGGCAGGAAAAAACGGCACGCGCTACTTTTTCCTCATTGAACGCCCAAAGATCCTCGATCGAACCACCTCCGCGGCCCACGATCAGCACATCCAGATTCAGTGCGTCCAGACGGCGGATGCCCTCCACGATGCTGTCCGCCGCTCCCTCTCCCTGCACCAGGGCCGGGTAGAGGATGATCTGGACAAAGGGATTCCGGCGGAGTGCAATGTTTTTGATATCCTGCACAGCAGCTCCCGTCGGTGCTGTGACAACACCGATTTTCTTTACATACGCAGGAATCGGCTGTTTGTACTCCGGGGCAAACATGCCCATCTCTTCCAGTTCTGCTTTTAGGGCCAGATACTTTTCGTATAAAAGGCCGGCGCCCTCTTTTGTGATCTCTTTTGCATAGATCTGATACTTTCCGTCCCGCTCATAGACGCTGATGCTGCCGCCGACAATCACATTATCGCCGTCCCGCATCGGGAAGGCAAGGCCGCGCCGCGAACCGGCGAACATGACACAGGAAATGGTTCCTTCCGCATCTTTTAAGGAAAAATAGATGTGGCCGGACGGATGGTATTTACAGTTGCTTACTTCTCCGCTGACGTAAATCCGGCGGAGCATATAGTCCTGGTCAAAGATGTTTTTGATGTATGAATTGACCTGGCCTACGGTGTAAACATTCTGATTTTTATTTCTCATCTTCTTCTCTTGCCAGTTTTCCAAGAATACCGTTGATAAAGGACGGAGACTGGTCTCTGCCGAAGCGTTTTGCCAGCTCAACGGCCTCGATTGATGGCTACACCGAACCGGAACGTCCTCGTCGAATTTCATCTCGTAAACGGCAAGACGTAGGATCGCCAGGTCTACTTTTCCCATACGGGTCGTTTTCCAGCCCTCGGAAGTACGGTTCAGCATCTCGTCGATTTCCGGGATGTGCTCGGTCACATGATGGTATTTCTCTTCCATATAGGTCTGATCTTTTTCGCTTACGGTTACTTCTTCATCCTCGTCGTTGTCGTCAGAGTACGTAAAGTAAAGAGACATCTGCTGCGGCATCTCCTCTTTCTCCTGGAACTCTGCGGTATAGAGAAGTTTAAAAATATTTTCGCGAAGTTTGCTTCTGTTCATTGTCTGTTTTAATTCCTTCCTGTATAGTTAATTAACTATTTTTCTTCCATTTCATCTGGCTCTGAATAGTTAACAAGAACCGCGGGGTTGTAAGGGGTCGCCTTATTCCCTCGCGGTTCGTTGTTTTTTATTTCGTCTGTTCCATATTCACGCCTGCAATGGCTACATTGACATCGGAAACTTCCAGGCCTGTCATATTCTCGATCGCTGTTTTTACTTTTTCCTGTACGTTTTTGCAGGTTGCCGGAATCTCGTATCCATATTTGAGATTGAGGGCAAGATCCACGCAGACAACGCCGTCGAGTACATCAACTTTGACACCCTTGGAAAGATTTTTCATGCCAAGCTTGCTGACTAATTCGTTGGTAATATTTCCGGCCATGGAGGCTACCCCGTCCACTTCCGTTGCCGCAAGTCCTGCGATAATAGCTACCACCTCGTCTGCAATCTGCACGGTTCCGATTCCTTCGTCATCATATATCGTATAAGTGTTTCTTTTCTGAATTTTTGCCTCTGCCATCTTAAAGAACCTCCTCCTTGGCTGACTTTCCTTTATTATACCAAAAGTTTTCCGAAAATAAAAGTTTTTTTTATTCTTCTTCCTGTGCCGCGCACCACTCGCGTGCTGCCGGCGTGTTGGCAAGGCCGCCCTGGCCGGTTTCGCGCAGACTCGGATGCATCTGGTCGCCGACTTCCCGCATCGCATCGATCACCTGATCCGGCGGAATGCGGCTTATGATTCCCGCAAGTGCCATGTCCGCCGCAGAAAGTGCATTCACGGAACCGATCACATTCCGCTTGACGCACGGGACCTCGACAAGACCGCCGACCGGGTCACACACGAGACCGAGCAGGTTCTTTAATGCCATCGCTGCCGCATGCGTGATCTGGGACGGAGTGCCGCCGCCAAGTGCGGTCAGTGCGCCTGCCGCCATCGCGCTTGCTGTTCCGATTTCGGCCTGGCAGCCGCCGGAAGCGCCCGCAATGTAGGCCCGCGCCGCAACGACCTGGCCGATACCGGCTGCCGTGTAGAGCGCACGCACGATCTGCTCATCCGCTGTCCCCTTCTCTTTCTGGTAATTCACGAGCACAGCCGGAAGCACACCGCACGCTCCTGCGGTCGGTGCTGCAACGATCCGCTTCATGCAGGCGTTTGACTCACCCATCGCAAGTGCAGATGCCATAACTTTTCCGACAAACGGTCCGCAGAGCGTGTTCCCGCTCTCGACATACGCACGCATCGTCTTTCCGGCGCCGCCCACAAGACCGCTTCTCGACTGCAGCGAACCGTCGTAATTCCGTTCAGCGCCTTTCATGGCTTCCCACATGCCGCGCATCGTCTCAATGGACTCTTCGCGGCTTACATTTCTCTCATTCATATCGTCCAGAAGGATAACTTCATCAAACGGCAGGTCTTTTTCCTGGCACTCCCGGACAATTTCTTCCAGTGAATTATAAGACATCGTCCTCTTCTCCTTCCGTTACGTTGATGTATGTTACCTTTACAATGCCCTCACGATGCTCCAGCCATTCCAGCGACTCTTTGGGAAGCGGCTGATCCATCTCCACGACCATGACGGCCGATCCGCCTCTCTTGTCGCGGTAGAGGGACATATTCGCAATGTTGACTGACTTATGTGCCAGCATCGACGTAACCTCGGCTACGTGGCCCGGCTGGTCCAGATTGTGGACGATCAGGGTCGGAATCTCGCAGCTGCAGTTGACATCCAGCCCGTCGAGGCGGTTGATCATGATACGGCCGCCGCCAAGGGAGCACGCCTGCACCTCGAGCGTCCGGCCGCTCTTTCCCTTTACTTCCAGAACGACGCTGTTCGGATGGGCACTCGTCAGATTGGCGATGCCGAATGAATAGGAAAGACCCATCTTCGGGCAATTTCAAAGCTGTCCGGAATCCGCTCGTCATCCGGCCGCATGCCGAGAAGACCCGCGACGAGACCGCGGTCCGTTCCATGGCCCTTTCCCGTTGCGGCAAAGGAACCGTACATCAGTATTTTTGCTTCCACCGGCTGTTCCCCGAGAAGTTTCTGCGTCATCCATCCAATCCGCACTGCCCCCGCTGTGTGCGAACTCGACGGACCGACCATCACAGGGCCCAGAATATCGAATAAGTTCATTCCTTCTCCTTTTTAAGCGGCATCCCGCTCTTTTGTTCTTAGTTTTTGCTGAATTCGGTCAGCACAAGGTCTTTGTTTCGATCCTGTACCATGCCGACACTCCACGGATTGACAAAGAGAAGCAGCGGATTTCCCTTGAGGTCCATGACCTTCTTCATATCGGATGTACCCTGAATACGGTCCAGGTTGATCTCCTCTTTTGTTTGCGATCCAGCGGATGTGCTCATACGGCAGGTTCTCCAGACGGATATCCACGTTGTACTCGTTCTCCAGACGGTATTTTAAAACGTCAAACTGCAGCACGCCGACCACGCCGACGATGATCTCCTCCATGCCGCCTTTGTACTCCTGGAAAATCTGGATCGCACCTTCCTGTGCAATCTGGGAAATTCCCTTGACGAACTGTTTTCTCTTCATCGTATCGAGCTGGCGCACTCTTGCAAAATGCTCCGGCGCGAAGGTCGGAATTCCCTCGTATGCGAATTTTTTGCCCGGCATACAGATCGTATCTCCGATAGAGAAGATGCCCGGGTCAAAATACACCGATGATATCGCCGGCGTATGCTTCATCAACAATATGACGGTCACTCGCCATCATCTGCTGCGGCTGGGAAAGACGCATTTTCTTTCCTCCCTGCACATGGAAGACTTCCATTCCGGCGTCGAATTTGCCGGAGCAGATGCGCATGAATGCGATACGGTCACGGTGTGCTTTGTTCATGTTTGCCTGGATTTTAAAGACAAACGCAGAGAAATCCTCTTTGACCGGATCGATCACGCCGCAGTCTGCCGTACGCGGAAGCGGCGGCATCGTCATCGTGAGGAAGTGCTGCAGAAAAGTCTCCACACCAAAGTTGGTGAGCGCAGATCCGAAGAATACCGGGGAGAGCTCTCCCTTGCTGACAAGCTCCTGGTCAAACTCTGCACTTGCGCCGTCGAGCAGCTCGATCTCATCCATAAGCTGTTCTTTCTGGTCCTCATCGACCACATCGAGAAGATGCGGATCGTCGATATCAATTTCTTCCTCGATACCTTCCTTCGTTCCCTTCATTGTATCGGAGAAGGTAAGGACTTTCTTTTTGTCACGGTCGTAAACACCGCGGAATTTCTTTCCGGAACCGATCGGCCAGTTGATCGGGCAGGTTGCAATGCCGAGCTCTTTTTCGATCTCGTCGAGCAGCTCGAAGGTATCGTTCGCATCGCGGTCCATCTTGTTGATGAAGGTAAAGATCGGGATGTGGCGCATGACACAGACTTTAAACAGCTTTCTGGTCTGTGCCTCGACACCCTTTGAGGCATCGATAACCATGACGGCGGAATCGGCTGCCATCAGGGTACGGTACGTATCCTCCGAGAAGTCCTGGTGTCCCGGGGTATCCAGAATGTTGATGCAGTAGCCGTCGTAATTGAACTGCAGAACGGAAGAGGTAACGGAAATACCACGCTCTTTCTCGATCTCCATCCAGTCGGATACGGCATGGCGCGCAGTCGCTTTTCCTTTTACGGAACCGGCGAGATTGATCGCTCCTCCGTACAGCAGGAATTTCTCAGTCAGTGTGGTTTTACCGGCATCCGGGTGGGAAATGATGGCAAAGGTACGCCGTCTTTCAATTTCTTTTTGTATAATCAGGCACGGTTTTATCTCCTTTAGAATATAAAATCTTATTTACTATGTTTTCCATGTTTATGCTTTTTAGACATACTAATTTATTCTATTATATGCCACCATTCCTGTCAATCGTTATCTTGACAGTTCATTCATAATCGAAGCATAAATCTTCTGACTCCGGTTTTCCCAGTTGCTGCAGATCTTTTTGGCCGCCTCCTCGGACGGAACCGTCACGACAATCTCAAAAATAGTCGTCTTCCGCTCTCTTGCCTGACAGCGGACCTCGTAGTCATCTCCCGCGGTCTTGTAGTAATCGGCCACAACGGACGCTTTTTTCCGCAGTTCATAGGAGTGTTCCTTCATATAGCGGTCGATTTCCTCCCGGATTTCCGGAGAGATCTCGTTTTCGAAGAAGGAAAGCGTCTTGCTGCCCTCCTCAGTCATGTGGTAGTACGAGGTGTTGCGCACCTTCTCGATCTCGATCAGCTTTGTATCCTGCAGCTCGCTTAACGCCTCCTGGAGATGAAAGTAGTTCGTGTACTCTTTTTCCAGGATAAAATCCGAAATCTGTGTATTTGACAGCGGAAAATTCACATTCTGCAGCATGTAGAGAATAATCAGTTTGTATAACGTAAAGGATGATTCAATCACGGTGTGTTTCCTCCTTTTTCTTCGTCCAGAAGCTGTCCCTGATACGCATGTTCTTCTTTCATGCGATGATGCAGCTCATTTAAGACGGTGCGTTTTGCCTGGCTCCATGTTGGTGCAATCAGAAGATCCCCGGGGCCGTCTCCCGTCACACGGTGGATCACAAGATCGGGACGGAGGCGCCGCAGGCAGTCGATGACAAGGGTAAGATACGCCTCCTGCTCCAGCACCTCAAATTTTCCGGCCGCGTAGTCCGCCGCAAGATCCGTGTTTTTCAGCACATGAAGCAGCTGAAGCTTGATGCCGGAAATGGAAAGTCCATTCAGGTAATCCATTGTTGCAAAGACTTCTTCCTGTCCCTCCCCCGGCAGACCGAGGATCGTGTGGACAATCACGGGAATCCCCCGCCTGTGCAGCTCGTTTACTGCCTGTTCAAAACAGGAAAGCGGATAGCCCCTTCGGATATACTGTGCCGTTTTTTCATGCATCGTCTGCAGTCCCAGCTCCACCCAGACCGGTTTGATCCGGTTCAGCTCTTCTAACAGAGAAAGAACCTCTTCCCCTAAGCAGTCCGGTCTCGTTCCGATCGAAAGGACCACGACCTCCTCGTCCGAAATTGCCTCCCGGAAAATTTTTTCCAGATATTCCACCGGCGCGTACGTGTTCGTATACGCCTGGAAATAGGCGATGAACTTATGCACCGGCCGCTTTTGCTGCAGGAGGGATTTCTGCTCCCGGATCTGTTCCGGGATGGATTTGTTTCTGTCCCCGGCAAATCACCGGAGCCGCCCGCACTGCAGAAAATGCAGCCCCGGTCACCGCAGGTGCCGTCCCGGTTCGGACACGTCATCCCGCCGTCGAGCGAGAGCTTGTACACTTTTTCCCCGAACGTCTTTTTCAGATAGGCGTCCAGCGAATAATACGGCTTTCCAAGCCAGTCTGTCATGATTTCTTCCCCTTTTATTCGATGTCTTTTCCAATTTTTTTGAAGTTTTCCCGGATCTTCTGCTCGTAGCCGTTCGTTCCAAGATGAAGGAAACGGCTTCCTAAGATCTCGTCCGGCAGATACTGCTGCTCGACGTAGTGATTCGGGTAATCATGTGCATACTGATAGCCTTGACCGTGGCCGAGTTTGGCAGAACCTTTGTAATGGGCGTCCTGCAGATGCGGCGGAATCGACGTCCGCACACTTCCGACCGTCTTCATCGCCGCAAAGACTGCCTCGCACGAAGAATTACTCTTCGGTGCACAGGCAACATACGTGGCTGCCTCCGCCAGAATAATCTGCGCCTCCGGCATGCGACGCGTTCCACGGCAAGGGACGCGGAAACTGCTACATTTAAGGCATTCGGATCGGCAAGGCCGACATCCTCCGCCGCGCAGATCATGATGCGGCGGGCGATAAACTTGATATCCTCCCCGGCATACAGCATTTTGGCCAGATAAAAGACCGCCGCATCCGGGTCAGAACCGCGCATGCTCTTGATAAATGCAGAGATCGTATCGTAATGATTATCCCCGGTCTTATCGTATTTGACTACCCGTTTCTGAATACATTCGGACGCAACATCCAGTGTTATATGAATCTTTCCGTCTGCCCCCCGTTCTGTTGTCAGGATACCAAGCTTAACCGCATTCAATGCACTTCTGGCATCCCCGCCGGAAATATCTGCAAGAAATTCCAATGCATCTTCCTCTATCACTGCCTGATAACTTCCCATACCTTTTACCGTGTCATAGACCGCTCTCGTGATCAGCGTCTTAATATCTTCTTTTGCAAGCGGCTGCAACTCAAAAATGCTCGATCTGGAAAGCAGCGCCCCATTTACTTCAAAATACGGATTTTCCGTTGTCGCACCAATCAAAATCACTGTACCATCTTCCACAAATGGTAAAAGATAATCCTGCTGTGCCTTATTAAACCGATGTATCTCATCAATAAATAATATGGTTTTCTTTCCATACATCCCAAAGGCATCTTTTGCCTG
>ENA-OQCQ01000085-OQCQ01000085.1-human-gut-metagenome-genome-assembly--contig:-NODE-85-length-11170-cov-0.845060_pt1 | contig 11170 bp, 11 predicted proteins | sample MGYA00242761_ERZ504585 | MGnify/ENA primary metagenome ERZ504585 (study PRJEB26092, sample SAMD00036343) | human gut metagenome | host: Homo sapiens | study: EMG produced TPA metagenomics assembly of... | reverse complement strand
CAACGGACACCCCCTTGTTTGAGTGAGTATGTTGTTTGTTGGTACTTCAATTATACATCCTTCTACAGAGGGTGTCTTTCTTTTGTGCAATATTTTGGATTTGCTCATTTATAGTATTTAATACGAATGCTGTTAGAAATCAAGTCATCCCTCAAAGCTTTTTGAACCATCACTTGATCTCTAAAAGAAGGAACGGCCGCGCCGGAGCTTCTGGCAGACCAGCGCGTCCATTCCCTGTTTTATTTTACTGTTTTATTTTTCTTCTTTCTCCGCTACATACTCTGCTGCCTGACGGTTCATCTCATCCAGAATATCCTGGATTCCGGCGCTGTCCATAGCTGCGTTCATGGCATCGATGGAAGCGTCCACATCGTCAACGAGACCGTTGATCAGCGGGTTATAATAATTGTCGATGGCTGCCTCTACTGCTGCAAACTGTGTACTTACATTGCTGGAATCAAAGTTAAATCCGTCGTAAACATGATCTTCTTTGATGTTGTTGTTGAAGGCATCTTTGATGCTTTCATACTTGTCGTCCAGAGCCGTTCTGTTCTCAAGATATTCCTCTCTCTGGATGGTGCAGTTGTTCCATCCCCAGTTGCAGTTACTTGCTACACCATAGCCGCTCTCATCAATAACTTTGTACTGATCATCACCGACTGCTTCCCAGTGCTTTCCTTCGATACCGAGCATAGCCAGATCGTAAACATCCGGGTTGGTGTAGAATTCATTTAATACCATCATGGCTCTCTCTTTGTTTTTACTGTTTGCGTTGATGGCAACACCGTTGTTGATGTAAGAGTTTACTTTTTTCGACAGGTTTTTGTTCGGGTCTACCATCGTTACATTCCAATCCGGATGTTCCTCATTTGCCTGTTTTCCGTAGGTAAGACAGGTTCCGAGATTCCAGCTCATGCTTGCTGTTCTTCCGGTCAGAAGTCCGGTCTGTCTCTCATCGCTGCTGTTTAATACGTCGCTGGACCATGCTCCGGCGTCTACCAGGTCTTTCATCTCCTGGCAGTACTCACGGAACGCATCCCATTCACCGATGTACTGGAATTCAAGATCTTTCGGATCCTGGGTATGATACAGAATCAGCTCGCCGCCCTTCGGTGCTCCGCCCGTTGTGGAATAGCCCTGGGACTGGAAGAATGGATACCACGGTCCGCCCTGACTTGCATAGATACCGTCTGCTGCACATGCTTTGTAGAACTTCATCAGGTCATCCCAGGATGTAATATCATCCATACCGTATTTTTCCATCAGGTCACCGCGCACTGCCAGAACTTCCTGACCAAACTCGTTGGCATAGCTCGGAACCATGTAGATTTGTCCGTCAATCTTTGCCTGCTCCCATGCCATTTCCGGAACAACCTCCCAGATATCCGGTGCATACGTTTTGATAAAGTCCTCAGAAAGCGGTGCAAATCCGCCGAGGGAAACGGTCTGCTCGTAATGGCACCAGCTCGATGCGGTAAAGATCAGGTCAAAATCTTCCTGTGAGGAGAACAGCAGGGAATATTTCGTGTCATGCTCGCCCCAGGAAAGGAATTCTACGTTCAGAGAGCAGTTCAGCTTCTCTTCCAGAATCTCATTGATTTTGGCGTAAACCTCATCAAAATCCGGGGTACGGTCGCCGATCAGATACATCGTCAGATCGACATGCTCCGAAGTGTCTGCACTCAGGTTGTCTCCCGATGTGCCGGAAGCTGCGGAGCTGCTTTTGCTGTCGCCCGTGCTTCCCTTTCCGTTGCCGGAACCGCATCCTGCCAGCATGCCGGCTGCCATTGCGGATGCAAGTAATACAGATACCAGTTTTTTTGTGCTCTTTTTCATAAAGAACCTCCTTCATAAATATAATGTGTAATTCAAGCGGATATTCGCAATCCGCTTTGCTACTTGCTCATAACCGAATAACTGCTCCGCAGTTTATCAGAAAGATTCAGCCTTCCCCTCCGGGAAAATAATTTTAAACACAAAGAAAAAAATCACCATGGAAACTCCACCTGTGATAATTGTCACAAGCATGTTATAGACTGCCGGTGCCACATATGCAGATGCAACTGGCATCCACAGATTATTAAATCCATTACAGATCAGTGAAATTACCACCCATGCTATAAAATACCAGATTGCCTGATATACAGGATTTCCATGGCTTTTAAAAGTAATATTTCTCTGAAGCGGAAAATTGATACACTGTGCAAGAAATGACCCCAGTTCATAACTGATAAAATAGCCAAGTCCACCACCGATCAGTATATTCCCCGTTGCATCACGCAATACATTATACCCCAGTAAACTCCATGTAAATTTTACTCCAAACAGATTCATGGAAACCTTTGGCCACATAAATTCTGTACCAGCCAGACCAATTCCCAAAATCCCTGGTAAAAATGTAAATACAAGATACTGGAATACTGTCACGCCCATACTGAATATAACAAAATAGAATATCTGATAAAGCCATTTTGCAAGAGCAGAATGTTTCTCTTCAAAACATTTCCATATATTTCTTATATGATTCATCTGCGCTTCCCTCCAGCTCCTTTTAATAATTTTTCATATTTCTTATTATTTCTTCTGTTTCTGAAATATCCGCCAACTACTTTTTTTACTCCAAGCATAAAGTGGCCATTCACAGCATCGACAATTCCATATACCATTTCCATACTGACTGCCCCGCCGGTCATCTTGGCAATCCCTCGAAACGGCATATTGTAAATAAAAAGAATATTCAGATCCGGCTTTCCCTGTGCCTCACTCTTCTTTTTCATTTTTGTGAGACATCTATATATCAGTCTTGCAAGTCGGCTTTTTGCATAATACATCTGACAGATTGCATCATTGATTCCCAGATTTCCACTCCAGCTTCCGTTCGGTATCTCATGGCCAAGAAGTTCACGAAATTCCTCATCTGATATTTTCTGCACGATTCCTGTATAATAGTAAGGCATTTTTGCCGGATTATACGGATACCCTTTACTGTTTCCTGTTCTCTCAGTCATACCTGTTAAACGAATATCTGCAACACTGGCTCCTACCATAATCTGATAAGTTCCTGTTTCTATTTCCCACTGTCCCGTTTTTATATTCCAATAACGGAATGTCTTATCATCAAACGGAATCCTGAGCTGTCTGCTTTCTCCTGCCTTTAGATAAACTTTTGCAAAACCTTTCAGTTCTTTTTCCGGTCGGAACACGATTGCATTAGGAAGTCCTACATACATCTGAACAACCTCAGCTCCAATCTCTGTCACCTGTATTGGTAACCGATACTTTGATTCCATCCTCTTCTATGATAAGATCAGAATATGTAAATTCCGTATAGGAAAGCCCAAAGCCAAATGGATATTGCACCCGGACTTTTGAAGTATCATAATAGCGATATCCCACATAAACACTCTCGCGGTATTCCGATGTTTTCTCATTACTTGGATAATATCGGAATGCCGGTGTCTGTTCATAAGATATGGGATATGTTTCTGCCAGTCTTCCTGATGGATTCACTTTTCCGGTCAGAATATCCAATGTTGCAGAAGCGCCTGCCTGCCCATTCAGATAGCCATGCAAAATCGCTTTGCAGCAGGTGTGCCATGGCATTTCTATCGCAGATCCTGCACTCAATATTCCAATAATATTTTCATTCACTTTACTGATATCCTGCAGAAGATCGATCTGGTCCTGCGGAATACGCATATGGGTTCTGTCCAGTCCTTCTGATTCGCTGATCTCATCAAGACCAAAGCAGAAAATCACAATATCTGCGTTCATGGCCAAATTTAATGCAAACTTTCTATCATTCTCATCTACATCTCCATTTCTCTGATAGCCTCTTGTCATCCCCAGAATATTCAGATCATATTGTTGTAAAATCGATGACATATCTTCTACTTTTGTTGGATTGACCATAGAAGATCCTGCCCCCTGATATCTAGGTGAAAAAGCAAAATCTCCAATAACAGCGATGGATTTTTTGGTATCCAGCGGAAGAATCTGTTTTTCATTTTTTAGAAGAATCATGCTTTCTGCTGCTGCTTTCCTTGCCAGTTGATGATGTGCGTTTCTGTCAAAGTTTTTATCTGAAAGCTTCTTCCCTGATGTCAGTTCCATCACTGCATCCACCAGTTCTCCAACTCTTTCATCCAAATCCGCTTCCTTCAGCTTTCCATTTCGGACAGCAGCAATCACTTCTCTTGCAGAATCGTACCCACAGGACGGCATCTCCAGATTTGAGCCGGCAGCAACACCTTTCACATGGTCATTGCTTCCGCCCCAGTCTGTTACTACAATTCCATCAAATCCCCAGTCTTTGCGCAGGATGTCTGTCAAAAGATGTTTGTCCTCATTAGCATAAATCCCATTAATCTGGTTGTAACTGCTCATGATTGCTTTTGCGTGTCCTTCTTTAACAGCTATCTCAAAACCGGTCAGATATATTTCTCTTAATGTCCGTTCGTCAACAACTGCGTCCATTGCCATTCTCCGAAGTTCCTGACTGTTAACCGCCAGATGCTTCGGGCAGGCATAAACGCCTTTACTCTGTATTCCACGAATATATGACGCTGCCATCTTCCCGGAAAGATATGGATCTTCTGAAAAATATTCAAAATTTCTTCCACATAATGGGCTTCTTTTAATATTCAATCCCGGACCAAGCAGTATATTTACATCCATACTTGCTGCTTCCTCTCCAAGAGCCTGTCCAATCTCTTCCCCCAGATCCTGATTCCAGCTGTTTGCAATCGTCGCTGCTGTGGGAAACAAGTTGCATTCAAGGATGCATTCAGTCCCAGATGGTCTCCTGCTCCTGCTGTTTTCTGATTCCATGCGGTCCATCTGAAAGAAAGATGGACGGGATGGAAAGCCTGTCAATTTCTCTGGTCTGCCAGACAGTTTTTCCACTGAGTATCGCTGCCTTTTCTTCTATTGTCATCTTTTCAACCAATTTTTGCTGTTTCATAACTGTTTTCCATCCCACTTTCATCCTTATTCAGCATTCTTTCTTTTCTTATATCCTCTGATTACCAGTACTTCCATTCCTGCCATGAAAAGTGCTATTACAATGTCGATACCAATTCCTGCTTTTTTCCAGTTTTCCATACCTGTTTCTTCGTGTTCTCCATCATAAGCCCAGCTGCTTACAACTGTATACATGACATTTTTGCAGGCATTTCTCATCTGAAGTACAGATGTTGGATGCTCCGGATTGGCTACATTGTTCTCTTCTCCGTTGAATGTGGACAACATTGCATCTACTCCATTCGCCAAAGCTGCATCTGCATTCATAAATCCATGACCATTGTTTCGGAAGAAGTCTGTAAGCGCCATTCCCCTGAATCCCCATTCATCTCTGAGAACTGTATTCATAAGGTTACTGCATTCTCCAGTCCATTTATCTCCAAGGAAACTCCAGGAAACCATAACCGCATTTGCGCCTCCCTGTTTTACAGAGATTTCAAATGGTTTCAGATAGATTTCACGGATTGCCTGCTCATTTGACCAGACACTTACCATCTTTGCATTTCCTTCATACAGTGCGAAATGCTTAATGTAAGAATAAACTCCATATTTTCTTGCACCTTCTACTGCATTTGCACCCATATTTCCTGCAAGAACTCCATCTTCTGAAAAATATTCATAGTTTCTTGCTCCAAATGCGGTTCTATGAGTATTCATACCTGGTGCATACCAGCCCTCTGCACCCATTTCCTGACTGATCTTGCCCATGCATTCACCCCAGGCCTGTGCAAGTTCCTTATTCCATGTGGAGGCAACCACAACTTCAATTGGAAATCCAATAGAACCAACTCCTGTAAAGTTGTTATTAATTGCTGCTGGTCCATCGAAATCAAGTGTAGCCACTTTTCCCACAGAATCCATGGCTGCTGTCTGATAACCAGCCATTGCAATCATATTTGCCATTTCATCAACAGTAAGCTGATCCAGAAGTTTTTCCCAACGAGGATCGTCATAATCAGCATCACGCATATCAGCTAATGTAAGTCCATTATCTGCTCCCGTTGTCGGCATTACATCCTCATCATTGAGGTATGTAGTCTTATCAAAGTTGCTGTTCAGATGATATTCAGAAACATATGGCTCACCCAGCTCTGCAGATGCCGGTGCTGCTGTAGCCTCTTCATAATTTGCAAAATGATCTGCTCGTGATAAATATGTCACATCGCCTTTTGCATCTTCAAATACATTTATTGCAGCAGTATCATCTGATGCTCTTTTATTTTCTCCCTTATATACTACATCAGCATCTGCGGTATAAGTTTTCTGATCCAGCACAGTATGTGAATCGCTGTTAATAGAGATTACATAGTCACCTTTTTCAAGAACATACGCTTTTGCATTATTCTCATCATAAGAGGCCATATCTTCTATACTGAATGTAACTGTAACAGTCTGAGATTCTCCCGGCTGAAGCAGATCTGTTTTTGCAAACTCGATCAGATTTGCAGAAGATTTCTCAATTCCCCCATTTGTATATGGCGTTCATAATACACTTCTACTACATCTTTTCCGGCAACATCTCCGGTGTTGGTTACTTCTACATCTACAGAAATCTGTCCGTCTTTTTCCTCCAGTTCACCCATTTTCTGTTCAAATTCCGTGTAACTCAGACCATATCCAAATGGATACTGTACAGTCTTATCGTAATCAATCGCACCTTCCTGTGCAGCTGTTTCATAGTACTTGTATCCTACATAAATGCCTTCCACATAATTGGTAAATGCCGGAGCATACACCTGCGCAGTTCCTGCGTTCATTCCTTCAACGGCCATATCTGCCAGATTTGTATACTCGATTTTTTCTGCATTATTCCACCACGGAGCAGTCGTCATATCATAAATAAATGTATCCGGTGTTTTTCCGGAAGGATTGACTTCACCTGAAAATACTTTACCAAGTGCATTAAATCCCACATTTCCCGTTCCGGGGCACCATACAACAGATTTAATCTGAGGATATTCATCTGCGAAACCAAGTTCAAACTGATTTGCTCCATTATAAACCACAATCACATTATCAAAGTTTGAACAAACCATATCTACCATATCTCTCTCAGTTTGTGAAAGCTGTAAATAATGCTCTCCCTCAGGAAAATCATCATATTCATCTGAATTATTATCATATGCTGCTTTTTTTACATCCATAGGAATATCATTATGACCTTCACCTGCTTTTCTGGAAAGAACCACAACTGCCACATCAGAATACTCTTTCGCACTTTTAATAAGCTCATCACTGTAAGTATCTACAGGTGGCTCCGGTAATGTCCAGCTCTGTTTCTGGATAGACATTTCCGGATTATCTGCACCATAATTGTTATAAAAATCAACCAGTTCCTGGTTAATAGAAAATCCGGCATTTTCAAGTCCCTGATTCAGACTGACAATATCATACAGATCATTAATTCCACCGGAACCAGCTCCGCCGTAAGCCGGATTAATAGATTCCCAGCCAAAAATATTCAGTTTTTTTGTTTCATTTAAAGGAAGCAGGCTTTCATTCTTCAGAAGAACAATTCCGTCTTCCATAATTTCTTCTGCTACTTCCGCAGCTTCTTCATTTGTTTCATCGCTTAAAGTTCCATTTCCCGTTGCCAGTCCAATCAACGTAGCCATTGGTCCAAAACAGATCATATTCACGCAGACAACAACTGCAAGAACCATTGCGATCGCAGCTTCTCCTCTTATCAGAAATCTTTTGCCCCTGGACATCCTGCGGCATGCGATCATAATTACGATTCCAATTACAAGTGCAGCAATAATACCGATAATATACGGTTTGCATAATTGTAATACCGCCAGAACATCTTCCATTTCAACACTGATCATTCTCTTCTCCTCCTTTTTATCTGTCCTGTAATTTCAGGAACTGTTTCCTGTTGACCTTACTATATCATATCTTTTTCATCGTGCCGGTTTTGGCACAACATGCAAAAATATGGCATGAAATGCAAAAAAACACCCAGAGCTTTACATTACTCTGGGTAAAAGAATCTTTAATTCAAACCAGTTCTGCTGTACTCCAAATACTACAGAACCATCATATTTTTCTACAGCTTTACGAATACTCTTCAATCCAAAACCATGGTTTTACTATCCTTTTTGTTGTTGTAATCAGATCCTCTTCATTTTTGGAAATTTCTGCTTCACAATAATTCTCTATCTTGATGAACACAAATCCTTTTTGAGCGGATACTGTCAGATGGATCAGTCTTTTTTTCCGGATCTGGAATTAAAATTACATGTTCAATCGCATTATCCAAAGCATTTCCAAATATAGAACATATATCTGTTACATGCATATGATCCAATAATTTTCCATCTGCCACACAGGTAATCTGTATATGATTTTTTCGACAATGGAAAATCTTAGCTGCCAAAATCGTATCAAGTACCTGATTCCCCGTTCTGCTTATATTTTCAAAAGCAGCGATTTCCTTTTCCATGGAATCAATCCATTTTTTTCGTTTCTCTTCATCTGATTCCGCACGAAGTCCCGTTATCTGGTGTTTCAGATCATGGTATTTCATTTGTATGAGATCCAGGCTGTCCTGATAATTTCGGTATTGATCATACTGGCTTTTCAGCATCACGTTCATTACTGAAAGTTCTTTCTCGGCAACATACTCACTGATCCTGCTCTGATAAGCATGCAGGATTGCAATTCCTCCAAAATCGATCAGTGTTCTGATAGAAAAAATATCTGCACGTTCTCTGCTCGCAAATGGTGCATTTTCATTTAAAAAGCTCAGATTACTAAAAGCAAAGATTGCAACAGCCATGATTGCCGCCGCTGCTACTTCCTTTACTGTCATCTGTTCAAGATAATTCTGCTTCAGAAGATCTTTTTCTAAATAAATGTCAATCGTAAAGCAGCCTCCAAAAACAACCATCGTAATCAGAATTTCAACCCAGATATTCTGATTCCCCCATGTCTGTACAACAGATACCATCTGCCACTGCAGCGAAGCTGCAAACTCAGCAAGAACAAATGCACGGGCACAGCAATAAGCCGCTCCCAGAGGCTTCATATTTCCTCCGACCATAAGAAATCCATACATCATACCTGCAGCGATCATCATACAGGGAATCCACAAAATTTCAGTTACGCTACCTGTCAAAGTCAGAAAAATACTCTGCATTGCCAACATGAAAAGACTGCCTGTAAGAAAATGTACAGATTTCATGTTTTCTTTTTTTTAGGATATAAAGATAAACCAGACATGATCCCCACTCTGCTATTGCCGTATAAATTCTTGGAATATCCTGATATAACATAGTATTCTCCATTTCGCATGAAATCATTCCATATTGATGTTTTGCAGAAGCAGATTCATAAATTCTTTTTTTCTGGTTCTGCTGACAGGTATATGTACATTATGGATCACACAATCAGAACCAACAAATCCCTCTACATGATTCATATTTACCAGATATCCCTTTGCACATCGAAAAAAATTATGTACCGCAAGTTTTTCTTCGAGTTCTTTCATCGTAATTCTTGAACAGTAATCTCCTCTCGAAGTATAATAAATTACATTATGTCTCTGCCCCTCAATAAAATAGATATCTGCTATATCTATCTTTACAACTCCTTCCCCAATCGGAATCGTAAGAAATTCTTTAACCTCAGAGCGCATACGTCCAACTGCTTTATCCAGTTTCTGCGAAAAAGAAAAGTACTCAACTGGTTTTACTACATAATCCATTGCATCAACTTCATATCCACGTACTGCATATTGAATCATATTTGTAATAAACATGATAATTACTTTCTGATCCATCTGACGGATTTTTTCTGCTGCTGTCATACCGTCCATGAACCGCATCTGAATATCCATCAGAATAATGTCAAAACCGCCACTGTAATTCTCTGTGATATCTTCTCCATCACCAAATACTGTAACCTTTATTGATCTTCCCCTTTCCGTTTGATATTTCCGGATATACTCTGTTAATTGTTTTACGTAAATTTCTTCATCTTCCACAATTGCAATCTGTATCATCCTATCCCTCCACAAGAATTGCATTTTTTGTAACTGTTCAATCACACAATATAGTTCCAGGGTTTAATGTTATTTTATAAATAACTTTTGTTTCAATATATCACTGCTTCTCTCTTGCGTCAAGTGGATGTAATATTACAAATCACATCTGTATAATCTGGTTTTCTTTTATCATATATCCACAGTAAATCTCCTCATTCTTTAAATAGAAAGTAGAAATTCTGTTAAGTTTTCAATAGCATCTGGTTTTTCTGATAGTTCTTTCCCCATCAGTCCCTCTCTCATAATACTAGTATCCGCACTAAGAGATACAGCGACTCGACTTGAATTCCATACAGCTTCATACATCATTTCCTGATTCTCTTTTGTTACTTTATTGAGAACGTAATAAAATGGTTTTCTAATACTTTCCGATAATTCCCCGATTTTTTTGGAAAGCTGTAGGGATTCATAGGATGGATCTATGATTATCAATATCAAATCTACACCGTTATCAATTCCACGTCCAAAGTGTTCAATACCAGCCTCCATATCCATTAGCGCAAATTGATCTTCTGTAAGCCTGAGATTTTTGGATAAATTGAGTCATAACAGTTCCCATAGCACAAGAACACCCTTCATTTGCTTGATGGATTTTTCCACTGGTCATCAGTTTTACACCGTCCTTCAGACTATAATAATCTTCCGGTATATCATCTATAGTCCAGGTTTCCTCAAAAAACTGATGAGTAAATTTTGATAACATCATATCATTTAAAACATTTTGCTTACCACCGAAATAGTCTGTAAAATCTCTGGGAAGCTTCATACCTAGCTGTCGGTGCAGACCATAATTAGATTCATCGGAATCAATTACCAAAATTTCTTTTCCTCGTCTGGCTAAAGCCTTAGCCAAAAGACTGGTTACTGTACTTTTTCCACATCCACCTTTTCCACAAACTGCTATTTTCATCTCTTATCTCCTTAAATACTTCTTACTCCACTTCCTCCAGTTCTGTTCCTTCTGGAAGAATATATCCGCAGTTATCACATACTCCATCCTCTGCGAGTATCCCGTCTTTCACAAAGCTTCAATGCCTCCCGGTTCATGACAGTGTGGACAATCTAATTCCTGTATCTTTTTCTGATTTCTTACATCCTGGC
>ENA-OQCQ01000084-OQCQ01000084.1-human-gut-metagenome-genome-assembly--contig:-NODE-84-length-11231-cov-1.069795_pt1 | contig 11231 bp, 11 predicted proteins | sample MGYA00242761_ERZ504585 | MGnify/ENA primary metagenome ERZ504585 (study PRJEB26092, sample SAMD00036343) | human gut metagenome | host: Homo sapiens | study: EMG produced TPA metagenomics assembly of... | reverse complement strand
CTTACTTGATGACTATACGAATGAAAGCTATGAAAAATCATAAAAAAAAATGCAAAAAGATGAATAAGCTCGTCAAATAAGGCAATACTTGTTTACATGAGAAAGAAAATAATAATAACAACCATAGCAATAATATCCCTTACGGCAGTGATAGCTGCAAAAAATCATACACCTGCGATAAGCACAAACAGTACAGCGTGTGCAGCAGACATGCAAAAATCCATCGCCGGCAAAATCCTGCGTTTCCACGTGCTGGCAAACAGCGACAGCGAAGCAGACCAGAATGTGAAAAAGCAGGTGCGCGATGCAGTAGGGGCTTACATAGAGCCATATCTGCTGGAGTGCGAAAATATCGAAGAAACCAGAGCCACCGTAAATGACCATATGGACGAAATAATAGCGGTATCAAAGGAGACGCTTAAAGCAAACGGTTTTACATATGGCGCATCGGCAGAGCTTACACACACCGATTTCCCGGAAAAGACGTATGGGGACTATACATTTCCTGAGGGAAATTACGAGGCGCTTGAAATAACACTGGGCGATGGAGAAGGTCATAACTGGTGGTGCGTGCTGTATCCAAACATGTGCTTCAGGGGCAGTGTGTACGAGGTGGTGGAGGACGAAGCAAAGGAAAATCTTAAGGAGGTACTCACTCCGGACGAGTATGAGAGCATATTTGACAGTGGAAAATATGAAATAAAGCTAAAAATCCTTGATATTTTCAGATAAAACAGTTAGTATATTCATGCTGAAAAAATATATTAAAAAGAAAATATGTAATGACAAATTATTAAACCATGAATTAATTTAGATGTGCAAGAGGATAAGGAGAAAGAAATGACAAAGGATGTAGTAGTATCATTAAAGGGCCTGCAGCTTGCACCGGATCAGCAGTCTGATGCGGTAGAGGTTATAGCTCCGGGAGAGTATTATATAAGAAATAACAAGCACTATGTGCTTTTTGAGGAGATAATGGAGGGCGAGACCCAGACACTCAAAAATATGCTTAAATTCAATGACAATTATCTTGAATTCACCCGCAAGGGACCTATGAGTGTACATATGATATTTGAGAAGGGAAAGAAAAACCTGACATATTATTATACACCGTTTGGAAGTATCCAGATAGGCATCGATGCCACAAGCATAGAGGTAAAGGAGACTGAGGACGAGATAAGGGCGGAGGTAAAGTATGCACTTGATGTCAACTATGAATTTGTAGGCGATTGTCACATCAATATAGCTGTGAAGAAAAAAGGCGCAGCAGTCAAAATTGCATAAAAGTCTGCCAGGCCTATGGGGTAAAAAATATATAAAGCATATAAAAAACAGAGCATGTGAGGATGAAAGCCATCCCACATGCTCTGTTTATGTACATGAAAATTAAATCATGATATTATTTCTTCTTAGCCTTTTGGCAGCCTCTTTAGCAGCTTTTCTTTCAGCCTTTGCAGCCTCCTCAGCCTTGAGCTGTTCATTGGCCTTGCTGTAGTTTTCTGCCATTCTTGCACGGAAGCCTTTTTTCTTCTTAGGCTTCTCAAGAGGTCCTCTGATACCGCGGACAGCTGTGATGTACATACCGCTGATAGAAGCCTTGACCTCTTTCTTTAAAGGAATCTCATCAAAGATCTGCTCGTCTGCGATAAGAGACATGACTCTTGGTCCGACCTTGGCCTTGACTACAGGCAGCTTTGAGCGGCGCATAAGCTTTGGTGTCTGCTCAACAATCTGCTGTGGGAGACCGGCATCCTTCAGCTTCATACGCTTTTTGTCAATGATTAGCATGTTGACAGTCTGCGATGCAGCAGCTATCTGCTCGTCCTGCTCTTCCTTTCTTTTCTGTGCTTTTTTTCCGAGGATTGTTAATACTATAAATGCTACCACAAGCACTACTGCGATAACAATAAGTACGATTAATGCTGGATTCAAAACGTATCCCTCCTAAAAATTTGCTTATTTAAACTGATTTTATCAAATATGCTAAAAAAAATCAATCTTTATTGCAAGAATAGGTGAAATCGTAGTATAATAGAACTACATTTTTTGAAAAAGTCTTTAGAAGACGCAAAGGGGTATTTATTAATGAAGAAAATTGCTCTTTTGGCTGATGGCTGGAGAAGATATGTAACATATTCGTGGGTTGAGGGTATCATGGAAGGCTCTAAAGAGCTGGGACTGGATGTGTGCCTGTATTTTTACAACACAAACGGAACCTGGAGTCAGGATTCAAAGTTTAACAAAGGCGAGTATGCGCTGAACGATTTGCCTGATTTAAACAGCTTCGACGGAGTGGTATTTGACTGCACCAATACGACCAACCTGGATGAGATACAGTATATGGTCAGAAAGCTTCAGTCAGTAAATGTGCCGGTAGTGAGTATCGGGTATAAGGTTGATGGGTTTTACTATGTAGGCAACGATAATAAGAGGCTGTTTCGCAAGATAATGGATCATATGTACTATGCGCATGGTTGCAAAAGCTTTGTGTTTGCAGGTGGTCCGCCGTATCATTATGAGAACAGAATGCGTTTTGAGGCCTTCAAGGAGGCTTTAAGTGATTATGGCATACCACTTACAGCTGATATGTACATGTTTGGTGATTTTGATTATCAGACAGGTGTCAGGTATATGAGTAATTGGCACGAGAGCAAAAAGCCGTTACCGGATGTCTTTTTATGTGCAAATGACAATATAGCAGCAGGACTGTGTGCGACAGCAGAGGTTCTTGGATACAAGGTACCACAGGATTTTAAGGTCACAGGCTTTGACAATCTGGATAAGGCTGCGTATTTTAACCCACAGATTACAACAGTGGATCACAACAGGGGCAATATAGGCAGAAATGCTCTTGAGATATTTAAGGCGCTTTGGAATGGCACGGGCGATGCTTCTGATAAATACCTTGATTCTGAGTTTATCCCGGCTGAGAGCTGCGGATGCCCTAATACCGGCAGAGTGGATTATCGTAATTACATAAAGAATATTATCAAAGGCTCCGTTGCAAGAGAGCAGGAGGAGGATGCAGTAATGATCCTCCAGAAAGAGCTCGAGGAGTGCAATGAATACTATGATTTGTTTGAGAGATACTCTGACTATATACAGAGCATGAAGTGTGACGGAGTGTATGTGGTCGGTGTTTCTGATCTGGCAGCTGCAAGGAACAATGCACACTTTAGGAAGCATGGCTATGATATTGACGATGAGGTTGTACTCTATGCGGATGACAAGGACAATGGAAAGCTTGAGTTTAAGAGTGTAAATGACCTTATGCAGTACATGCAGAGTGTAGATAAAAACACCTGCTATATGTATTGTTCACTGCATTTCAGGGACGAGATAGTGGGCTATGCAATACTAAGAAATCCTGAGTTTTTATACGACCATCCTGAGCAGTTTGACATACAGTCGGCCCTGCTTAAGAAGCTTGAGAATCTTTTTAAGCAGAAGGTGCTTGAGAATACAAATAATGAGCTTAAGAATCTATACAACCATGATGCGCTCACAGGCCTGTACAATCGTGTGGCATGCAATGAGATGGTCATTCCTATGTTTACTGAGCTTGAAGCTCAAAATGTCGGCTGCACCATAGTATTTCTCGATGTGGATGATTTCAAGGACATAAATGATACATACGGACACCAGTACGGTGACGAGCTTTTAAAGACTGTGGCGAGGGTGCTTGATGAGCAAAAGCCTGAGGGAAGTATGGTATATAGATTCGGCGGAGATGAATTTATCGTGTTTATCCCTGGGAACAGACATGACACTGCTGAGAAGTATATAAAGCGCGTGTATGATGTCATGGAGCAGCACAGCCTGTTTATCAGTCACGGCATCATATATACAAAGCCGGGCAGTGGTAAGAGCTTTGATGATTATCTCGTAAGTGCTGACACAAAGATGTATCAGCTTAAGCAGCAGCACAAGCAGAAAAAGGATAGCAATTTCTTAAAGGGAGTGGATATTTCATCCGTTCCTATGATGGTTGACAATAATATACAAATAATGGATAGGGAAGGTCATGTGTGCAGGGTATTTGATTTTTTAAAGCTGAATAATGTAAATTCAGTCCGTCTGCGCATATGGAATGAGCCTGATAAGGTGCCGGAGTCTAAGGGGTATTGCAGTCTTACATATGTTCTCGAGATGGCTCATGTCATTAAAAAATACAAAATGCATTTTCTGCTTGATTTTCATTATTCAGATTACTGGGCAGATCCGGGACAGCAGAATAAGCCTGATGCGTGGAAGAATTTAAGCTTTGATGAGCTGAAGGAGGCAGTGCACAAGTACACATATGATGTGCTATACAGATTAAAAATCATGGATTGTGCGCCGGATATGGTTCAGATTGGCAATGAAATAAGGAGTGGTATGCTGTTTCCGGATGGTGCAGTGCCACAGTACAGGCAGCTGGCTGCGCTTGTAAATGAGGGAATCAGAGCTGTCAGGGAGCTGCTCCCGGAGACAAAGGTCATGATTCATCTGGATCAGGGAGGCAGATATAATTGTATTATGCCTTGGTTTGATTCTATGTTTAATGCGGGCATGCTGCCGATTGACGCGATTGGCCTTTCCTTTTATTCGTTCTGGCATGGTACCTTCATGGATTTGAAGGATACTATGAGCAGGCTCATAAAATTATATAATCTGCCGGTTTATATTGTGGAGACAGCTCATCCGTGGAGGCATTGCAATGGAGAGCATATCTCGAAGGAACTCATGGAGACAGCAGGGCTTGATGCAGGCAGCGCAGAGCAGAAGAAGTCTCTTGAAATAATCATGCAGATAGCAGCAGAGGTGTCAAAGGATACCGGAAAGACCGGTGTATACTACTGGGAGCCTGTCGGTGTGCCGGGTAAAGGATTTGGAACATGGTTTGAGAACATGGGCATGTTTGATGAGCATGGCAGGGCTTTGCCGGGCTGGGATGCAATCAGGGACTTTGATCCGAAAAATCCGCCGATTAAAGAGCTTGATAAGTATATTGAATCACTTTATGAGTATGAAGAAACACCGGAGGTGGAGGATTTCATGAAGCTTCTTATGATTCATGGAAATCTAATCTCAAATCCTGAATTTAAGGATGGATTTAATAATTGGCAGATTGAGACAAGCTTGAAGAAAGACAGTATACACTTGGGAAGGATGGAGTGTTTATCTCTTCGGATGCCAATTTTGACTATTCGATAAGCCAGACGGTGGATATTGAATATACCGGTGAGTATATAGCAGCGGTTGACTATAGAGGAACCAATACAACAGGTGTCGAGGTTGAGCTGTTTATGGATGTGGAGGATGAAAGCGGCGTTCATACATATACAAGCGATATTTTCCCGGCTGATGTCAGGTTTGTGACACATCTGCTTAAGCCGGTAAGGCTGCAAAAGAATGCCAGGGTGACAGTAGGGCTTAGGATGCATACTCCTCCGGTGTTTGCAAAGATAAAGAAATTTTCACTCGTTGTAATTTAACCTGATATGTGATATTGTAGACAGGTATAGTGTTTTGCGAATGCTTTTTTGCCGTGGCAGGGCATTATACATATAAATAACATGACTTACAGATTTCAGGAGGATTCCAATGAGTGAGAAGAAGAATACAGGTAAGAAGGCAGTCATAGCAGTGATTGTGATTGCACTTATCGTGGTGATTATTGCGCTTGCTGTTGTGATAAGCGGCAAGAGCAAAAAGGGTGGCTCAAAGAGCGCAACAGAGGCAGGCACCGAGTCCGGCAGCGAGACGATGCGAAGCGGTCAGTTTGACATAGACTACGCAAAGCAGGTTACAAAGCTTGCAGACTATTCAGGTGTTGCAATTACTGTCTCAAACGATTATGAGATAAACGATGCGGCAAAGCAGACATATCTGACCAATGTGCTTCAGTCATATGGTGCAGATGCGTACAAGCAGGTTACAGATCGTGATACAGTTGCAGATGGCGATTATGTCAAGGTTGATTACACAGGATATAAGGATGGCAAAGCATTTGATGGTGGTTCAGCTACAGATGTGATGCTTGATGTGACAAATAACAGCCAGGTCGGCGGTTCATCCTTTATCGATGGATTTACAAAGCTTTAATCGGCGCGAAGGTGGGCGACAAGGTTAAGGGTGACGTGACATTCCCTGAGGATTATGGCAAAGATGACCTAAACGGACAGACGGTTACATTTGAGTATACAGTAAAGGGCATTTACTCAGCAGATCCTGTTGCACTTGCTGATATGACAGACGAGCAGGTCAACACAGTGTTTGGAAAGGCCGGGGTGACAACAAATGCCCAGCTTAGCACACAGATTGAGAAGGATTGAAGCAGCAGCTCTACAGCGCTGAGGTGGACAAGATAAAGAGCTACATGATTGACAACAGCACAGTTGAGATTCCTGATGAGTATTTACAGGCCAGACTCAATGAGTATATTGCTTCATTTACCAAGGAAAATGTCAAGGATGGACAGACACTTAAGAAATATTTAAAGTCCAACTACAACATGACAGTGGATCAGGCCACTGAGAAGTGGAAGGAGAATCTGACAGACCAGATAAAGACAGAGTTCATCTTTGGGCTTATCGCTGAGAAGGAAAATATCAAGATGGATGATGATGCCTTCAACAGCTATGTGGATTACATCGTATCAGCCAGCAATGGTCAGTTCAGCAAGGCTTCAGAGGTATACAAGTATTTTGGAAGCGGACACAAGGATGAGGGAAAGACATACCTTAAGAACCAGTACCTTGTAAACAAGGCTATCGATACAGTCACAGAGAAAGCAAATGTGACATTTGAGGATGGCAGTGCAGCGCCGGATACTTCAAGTGGCAGCGCGGATGCCGAATAATAACGATAAAATATGCTGCCTGTGGTGATGCGCAGGCAGCTTAAATGGAGGATTAGATAATGGAACTTACAAACATACGCGAGATTTTCCGCAACAAGGACAAATTCGCTGACAAAGAGGTGACTATCGGAGGATGGGTCAGAAGCAACCGTAATTCAAAGAACTTTGGATTTATCGTGGTAAACGACGGTACATTCTTTGAGCCAATCCAGGTGGTATACGGAAATGGCTTAGAAAACTATGATGAGGTTGGCAAGATCAATGTCGGAGCTGCAATTATCGTAAGGGGTACACTTGTGCTTACTCCGGATGCAAAGCAGCCATTTGAGATTCAGGCAGCTGAGGTGACTGTTGAGGGTGCATCCACACCGGATTATCCTCTGCAGAAGAAGAGACATACATTTGAGTATCTTCGTACAATCTCACACTTAAGACCTCGTACCAATACTTTTGAGGCAGTTTTCAGAGTGCGCTCACTCTGCGCATATGCTATTCACAAATTCTTTCAGGAGAGGGATTTTGTGTACGTGCACACACCGCTTATCACAGGAAGTGACTGTGAGGGTGCAGGAGAGATGTTCCAGGTGACCACACTTGATTTGAACAATCTCCCTATGACAGAGGAAGGAAAGGTGGATTTCTCAAAGGATTTCTTTAATAAGCCTACCAACCTTACTGTTTCAGGACAGTTAACGGCGAGACATATGCTATGGCATTCAAGAATATCTACACCTCGGACCTACCTTCCGTGCGGAGAATTCAAACACCACACGTCATGCGGCAGAGTTCTGGATGATTGAGCCTGAGATTGCTTTTGCAGACCTTGAGGATGATATGATGCTTGCAGAGAGCATGCTCAAGTATGTTATCAGCTATGTGCTTGAAAATGCACCTGAGGAGATGGCATTTTTCAACAATTTCGTGGACAAAGGACTCCTTGACAGATTAAGAAATGTTGTGGAAAATGATTTTGCCCGTGTGACATATACAGAGGCTATCGACATCCTTTCAAAGCACAATGACAAGTTTGATTACAAGGTATCATGGGGCTGCGATTTGCAGACTGAGCATGAGAGATACCTCACAGAGCAGATTTATAAGCGCCCTGTATTTGTCACAGATTATCCGAAGGAGATAAAGGCCTTCTACATGAAGCTGAATGACGACGGAAAGACCGTTGCAGCAGTTGACTGTCTCGTGCCGGGAATCGGAGAAATCATCGGTGGAAGCCAGAGAGAGGATGACTACGATAAGCTTCTTGCCAGAATAAATGAGCTTGGACTTTCAGAGGATGACTACAAGTTCTACCTTGACTTAAGAAAATACGGCTCTGCAAGACACGCAGGCTTTGGACTGGGCTTTGAGAGATGCGTAATGTATCTTACCGGCATGGGCAATATCCGTGACGTTATCCCATTCCCTAGAACAGTTAATAACTGTGAGCTGTAATCACGAATGAATTTCATATATGAATAATTACCGCCCTTTGCACATATATATGATGTGTGGAGGGCGTTTTTATGTGGAGAAAAATCAAAGGTCCTGTGATAACAATATGTATTATGCATCTTACGGCGCTTTTGTGCCTTATCATACTTTCTATAGTACAGTGCTTTGTCGACATGGCGGAGTGGATAAAATTTGCACTTGCCATGGCGGTCAATATAGTGGTGGGGCTTGTGTGCGGATTTTTGCTCAAATGCTGCTTTCACCGCAGACGTTTTATCAGGGTGACGGTCGTAGCATACTGGATAACGTATGTGATAGCAACAGTGGTCATAGATATAGGTGAATCCAAAAATATTTTCGAGCTTTTGATAATACTTCTTCTGGTAATGTTTTCAGCGCTTGTTTTTCGCTAAAAAAAGGACTTTTCATATTGATAATGCTGTGATATAATGTTGAGAGCAAATATGATGTGTCAATCAGACATCGTTAAATGAAAAGGAGATAAAAATGAAACACGTAAAGACATTAAATACAAGAAAATTACAGAACACAGTTAAAAAGGGCGGATGTGGCGAGTGCCAGACATCATGCCAGTCAGCTTGCAAGACATCTTGTACAGTTGGAAACCAGACTTGCGAGCAGTACAAATAGTCATAGGTGAAGCGGATTTAAAGAGTGTGCGCTGATAGGTGCACACTCTTTTCGCAGTGTAATTTTAAAATGTGTATAGAAAGAGAGGAATATTGTAGTGGTTCATCAGTACAAGAACAACGGCTATAATATTGTCTTAGATGTCAACAGTGGCGCAATTCACGTGGTGGATGATGTCACATATGACGTTATTGAGCTGTTTGAGGACAACTCAGCTAAGGAGATTATTGAAAAGCTTGTGGACAGGTATCCACAGACGGAGATAGAAGAAGCAATACAGGAGGTAAATGAGCTTAAGGATAATGAAGAGCTCTTCACAGAAGATACATACAAAGAGCGTATCATAGATTTCAAGAAGCGCCAGACAGTTGTAAAGGCACTTTGCCTTCACATAGCGCACGACTGCAACCTTGCCTGCAGATATTGTTTTGCAGAGGAGGGCGAGTATCACGGCAGACGGGCTCTCATGAGCTACGAGACAGGAAAACAGGCACTTGATTTCCTGATTGCCAATTCAGGCAGCAGAAGAAACTTAGAGGTAGACTTCTTTGGAGGAGAGCCTCTCATGAACTGGGATGTGGTGAAGCAGCTTGTGGCATATGGAAGAGAGCAGGAGAAGCTTCATGACAAGCATTTCAGGTTCACACTCACCACAAACGGTGTGCTCTTAAATGACGAGATTATGGAGTTCGCCAACAAAGAGATGGACAATGTAGTCCTTAGTATCGACGGACGCAAGGAGGTTCATGACCGCATGAGACCTTTCAGAAAGGGTGCCGGCAGTTATGACCTTATTGTTCCGAAATTCCAGAAGTTTGCAGAGAGCAGACATCAGGACAAGTACTATGTGAGAGGTACATACACACATTTCAATACTGATTTTTCAAAGGATGTGCTTCATCTGGCTGATTTAGGCTTTAAGCAGATTTCGGTTGAGCCTGTTGTGGCACAGCCTACAGATGAGTATGCACTTAAGGATTCTGATTTACCTGTGCTCTTTGATGAGTACGACAGACTTGCAGCAGAGATGGTAAAGAGAAACAAGGCAGGAAACGGCTTCAATTTCTTCCATTTTATGATAGATTTAGAGGGAGGACCTTGTGTATATAAGCGTTCTTTCCGGCTGTGGCTCAGGAACTGAGTACCTGGCAGTGACTCCATGGGGAGATTTATATCCATGCCACCAGTTTGTGGGCAATGAGGACTTCCTTATGGGTAATGTCTGGGATGGCATCAAGGCCACTGACATCCAGGATGAGTTTAAGTGCTGTAATGTTTATGCCAAGGAAAAATGTCGCAACTGTTTTGCCAGATTCTATTGCAGCGGTGGCTGTGCCGCCAACTCATACAACTTCCACGGCACAATCACTGATGCCTATGATTTAGGCTGTGAGCTGCAGAAGAAGCGTATAGAGTGCGCTATCATGATTAAGGCAGCAGAGGCTGATATGCAGATGATGCACAATAATTTGAATTTGTCACGGGAAACGGATAGCGGTATTTGTGACCCGTGTGCGAATATATTTGCCATCTGTATACCTATATGGATGGTAGCAAAATGACAGGAAGGTATAAGAAAATGAAAAAAGGAAAGAGTTGGGTGATTATCCTTGTGGCAGTCATTTGTATCGGCTTGCTGGGCTGGTATTCCACTGCAGTAATCACCGACACAAAGCAAAAGCAGGAGGCAACTGCTAATGGTGAGAGTACCAAGGATAAGGATTATCAGAATATCAAGCTTGGTCTCGACCTCTCAGGTGGTGTTTCAATCACCTACCATATCAAGGACAAGAATCCTTCAGACAAGGACGTAAATGATACTATCGCAAAGCTCGAGGAGCGTGCAGAGAGCTACACAACAGAGTACTCTGTATACAAGAGCGGGGATGACCGTATCACTGTAGAGATTCCGGGTGTTGACGACCCTAACAAGGTACTCGAGGATCTTGGAAGTCCGGGATCACTGTACTTCATCGCCCAGTATGACAGTGACGGAAATGCCAACTATACACAGGACACATCGGTTGAGGGCGGCTACAAGCTCAACTATGATATTGACACACTAAAGGCCAATGGCTCAGTCATACTCGATGGTAACGATGTAAAGGATGCAAGCGCCCAGTATGACCAGTCATCATCTACATCAACCAAGGAGCCTGTTGTTTCATTAAAGCTCAAGGATAAGGCTATTGACACATGGCAGATGCCACAAAGAAGGCAAAGGATGCAGGACAGTCAATCGGTATATACTATGATGATCATTTCATCAGCGTTCCTACAGTAAGCG
>ENA-OQCQ01000083-OQCQ01000083.1-human-gut-metagenome-genome-assembly--contig:-NODE-83-length-11252-cov-1.147596_pt1 | contig 11252 bp, 11 predicted proteins | sample MGYA00242761_ERZ504585 | MGnify/ENA primary metagenome ERZ504585 (study PRJEB26092, sample SAMD00036343) | human gut metagenome | host: Homo sapiens | study: EMG produced TPA metagenomics assembly of... | reverse complement strand
ATTTAGATCCATGACACTGGCAAAGCGCTCTGCGGTATACTTGTCAATTGGCGTACTGTCTGAGACACCGGCGTTGTTCACAAGAATATCGATTTTGCCGTATTTTTCTTTGACTTTGTTGATCTCATCTACCATGGCAGCTGCATCGGTTAGCTTTGGCCATGCACCGGAAACTTCCCAGTCCGGGTTTTCTTCTTTTAAAGATGCAACCGCTTTTGCAACGGTCTCTTCCCGGGATCCGAACAGGACGACTTTCGCGCCGTTCTGCAGAAATTTGTGCACAATGGCATAGCCGATTCCTCTGGTTCCGCCGGTAACAATTGCAACTTTATCTTTTAACATCATACCATTCACCCGATCCCGTTTTTTATATCAATGAAAACTGATTATGCAGGCTGTAGTTTTTATTTTTTTAACGATTCGGAGAAAAATGAATTTTGCATGAAAAATCATTTGACTTTGAATGACGATTCGTTTTGGAGAATACAAAAAACGGGATATTTCCTTTCTCTTAAATTTTGTTACAAATCCTTTCCTTTACTATACGGGATATCGTTGGTGGACAGTCAATGCAAATTTTTTCAGAAATTAAACAGCATTCTTTTCTCAAAAGCAGAAGATTTCTATGGAAAAAGAGAATTGTTACGTGGCTTTTTGAGGGAAAACAGGATATAATAGGAAACAAAAGTATACACCAGGTGTATGCTTTTATAAAATCAAAACGAAAAAAGCGGAAAAACAGAAAGAAAAAGAGTGAAAAAAAGAGAAACAGTCAGAATGCGGGGGGAATGATTGGACAAAAGGAAAAACGGGGTGCAACGATGAGAATTCAGGAAGTAATCAAAAAAACAGGATTGTCCAGGAGGACGGTTTATTATTATATCGATCAGAAGATGATTTCGCCCGTTGTTGATGAACATAACGGTTACCATGATTTTTCAGAAGCAGATATTCAAAAACTTTTTATCATCCGCAAGCTGCGCGAGGCAGGACTTTCACTGGCGGATATCCGCGCGATTCTTCACAAGCCGCGCACAACACCATTTTATCTGCATAAACAGCTGAATGCACTCCAGTCGCAGATGCTTACCATTCAGCAGACGATCAGCGAAATGGATCGTCTGAGCGGACAGCTCCTGTGTGCCAGTCGCTTGACCAGCTTGCGGGGATGCTTGCAGATACCGATTTTTGCCCGGAAGATCCTACCCGGAATCAGATGGAATCCCGGGATGCCCGGCTGCTGGCACAGTATTTGTGGATGGCATATCTGGATACGCCGGTTACGGAATATCAGCAGTTTTTGTGGCAGAAAATCACACAGCATACGATTGAGCACGCAGGTACGGATTTGAAAATGATGTCCCGTTATTTACAGTACATTTCTCCGGAGCAGATTGATGCGACGAATATCAACCAGTATCTGCGCAATCAGAAAATTATCTCTCTGACGGAGGAAGATTATCCGGGTTTTATGGAAGAGCTGAAAGTTTCTTTGCTTGCGTTTGCGGTAGATCCAGTACAGCAGGAAAAATGGCGTCTTCTTTATCAGCCGGTGATCCATCCGACGGCGTTGTTCTGTGTATCCGTGAGCGGATGGATGCGGGAATTTCATCCGGCATACCGCCGCTATTATGAAAACACGCACACCTGCTGCCGGATGCTGAAAGATTTTATGGACAGTGATGAGGGAGCAGCGCTGAATGCGACACTGCGGGAGGCGTTCCAGGGAAATTGTGATGTGCGTACAGGATATTACGGAGAACTGGAAGTGGCGGCAACATTCCATAAAAGTATTTATGCATTGCTGCCGCCAGAGAAGATCCGAAAATTTCTGGAAGAAAATTCAGATGAAAAATGATCTGGTTTTAGGATTCTGTTTTTATCATTCGAAGCGAGGATGCCCGGGGAACAAGTGTCACCGGCAGTACAATTTTTTCCGGTTCCGCCGCAGGGTTTTCCAGTGTGGAAAGGAGAATCCGGCTGGCTTCCCGTCCGATGCTTTCAAAGTCCTGATGAATAGAGGTAATTTCAAGACTCCGGCTGAGACTCGTGTCATCAAAACCACAGAGGCAGAGATCTTCCGGAATCCTAAGGCCAATGGTACGGCAGGCGAGAAAGATGAGTTCGGCAACCTGATCATTTTCTGCGAGAAGTGCAGTAATTCCATTTTGCCGCAGGGTAAGGAGCTGCTGTTGAAAAGGTGTGATTTCTGTTGAAAGGGCATCTTCTGTAGAAAGTGCATGTGGCCAGGTGATAAGCTGCCGGGAATCGGGCATGATTCCGGCGGCTTTTATTTCGTGCAAAAATCCGCCGAAACGATCACGGACCGACGAGGTTTCGGAAAGGGGAGCTGTTGTGAAAAAGGCGATGTTGCGATGCCCTTGTTCCAGAAGGTGGCGGGTGAGCTGCCGTCCGCCATCGTAATTGTCGCAGACAACATTGTTTAAATACGGACAGTCGGTCTGCTTGTCGATGATGACAACCGGGCGGTTTGCAAACAGGAAATCGTTTAACTGTTCCAGGTGGATATTGTCACGCTTGGGATAGTAGACAAGTCCGGCGATATTCTGAGAACGGAGCAGTTCCAGTGTGGCACGTTCCTTCGGAGAGGAAGAGCCGGTGATATGAATGCTTAAAAAGTATCCTTTTTCCGCCAGTGCGGCACTTAAGGAACCAATCGTTTCCGAAATGTTTCCCTGTGTTGTGGCAAAGGGAAGCAGCAGGGAAACCATTTTTGATTTGCTGTCGGTTTCTGATGCGGAGGAGGAAACCGGTGGGATTTTCTGCGAGACAAAGCTTCCAACGCCGCGTTTTCGATACAGGATTCCCTGCTGTTCCAGATCTTCAATCGCCCGCTTTGCTGTGATGCGGCTTACCTCATATTGCTCCGAGAGCATTTTTTCCGTGCAGAACACGGCATCGGAAGAAAACTGTCCGGTGCGGATGCGCTCTAAAAGAGCTTCTTTGATGATTTCATATTTGGGTTTCGTTATTCTTTTATTTCTATCCATGTCTATAAAATTCCTCAAATAGTATGATTGGTGACAACTGTATTTGTAAAAGTGTGATATCGACTTGCTTTGTATTATAATCTCGGGAAAAAGATAAGTCAAACTAAAAATAATATATCAAATAAAAAGAAAATGATATAAAATCATGGAAAAACGTAGAAATACTTGACAGAAGCATTGCGTTTTTTATGATATGATATATCAAATCAACACGGCAATACAGGAACAAGACTTAATATAGAAAGAGTTTTAAGTTTGAAAATCATTTTTATAACAGGAGGAAACACATCATGAAAACAACTGTTCATATTATTTCCCATTCCCACTGGGACAGAGAGTGGTATCAGTCTTTTGAAAAACACAGAATGAAACTGATTGAGCTGGTAGACAATATTTTGGAAAAAGCAGAGAACGATCCGGAATTTGGCGGATTTTTCCTGGATGGACAGACGATTGCCCTGGACGATTACCTGGAAGTGCGCCCGGAAAAACGCGAGCAGGTGGAAAAATGCGTCCGTGAAGGAAAAATCCAGACTGGCCCGTGGTACATTCTGCAGGATGAGTTTCTGACCAGCGGTGAGGCATGTGTCCGCAATCTTCAGGTCGGCATGCAGGAAGCAGCGCGTTACGGAGCGATCGGAAATGTCGGTTATTTCCCGGATGCATTCGGAAATGCGGGACAGATGCCGCAGGTGCTGAAGCAGGCGGGCATGGATGCGGTTGTGTTCGGACGCGGCGTAAAACCGATCGGACCGAATAATGAGGTAACCGGAGGACAGTATGAGTCCACGTATTCCGAAATGATGTGGGCATCCCCGGACGGAACGAAACTGCCGGGTATTCTGTTTGCAAACTGGTATAACAACGGAGTGGAGATTCCGGTGGATGAGGTAGAAGCAAAAGTTTACTGGGACAAAAAACTGGCCGATGCGAGAAAATTTGCGGCAACACATCAGCTTCTGATGATGAACGGATGCGACCATCAGCATTGCAGAAGGACATTACCGAGGCAATCCGTGTCGCACGGAAACTGTACCCGGACATTGAATTTATTCATTCGGATTTCAAAACCTATGTAAAGGCAATGGAAAAAGAAATTTCCGAGAATTTCTCTACGGTAAAAGGCGAGCTGACAAGCCAGGAAACAGACGGAAGATGGACACTGGCAAACACCGCTTCTTCCTGGATGGGACTGAAAGTGGACAACCGTGCCGGCGAAACAGCGCTGGAGCGGAAAGCAGAACCGGCGGCAGCCATGGCAGAGGTGCTTGGCAAAGCATACCCGGAAGACCAGATGATTTACAGCTGGAAAAAGCTGATGCAGAATCATCCGCATGACAGCATCTGCGGCTGCAGCGTCGATGAAGTAAATGAAGAAATGAAAACCCGCTTTGCGAAGAGCAGACAGGTAGCGGATGCGATTTACGATGAGAGTGTAGAATATCTGACCGATCAGGTGAATACCGCGGCACTTCCTAGAAACAGCGAAAAGATTCCGTTCGTTGTATGGAATACTTCTGGCACCGCGAAAAAACAGGTCATTGCAAAAGAACTGCACCTGTTCCGCGATTACAATCTGTTTGTATGGGATGGTTATGAGGCGGCCGAGGCTGTAGAAATGCCAAATCTGGTGCTTCGCGATGCAAACGGAAATGCAGTTCCGGCAAAAATCGAAAATGCAGGAATTTCCTTCGGGTACGATCTGCCGGATGACCGGTTCCGTCAGCCATATATGGCAAAGAAGGTGCTGGTAACGTTTGAGGCAGAAGTTCCGGCGATGGGATATGCAACATATTATCTGGAGCAGGCAGAGCCGGATCAGAACCAGGAAACCTCTGCAGATTTTGCGAATGAGCGTGTTCTGGAAAATGAAAACCTGAAAGTTACGGTCAATGAGGACGGTTCCTACCAGATTCTGAATAAGGAAACCGGAAGAACGTATGAAAATCTGGGATTCTATGAAGATACCGGAGATATGGGAAATGAATATATTTATATTCAGGACTCTGGAAAACAGACAGTCACAACGAAAGGCATGAAGCTGAGATTCGCTGTGTGGAGAAAAATGCATTCCGCACGGTAGTTGAGATCTGTCACGAAATGATGATTCCGTCCGGTATGGGAGAGGAACTGCAGAGACAGCGTGAGATGTGTATTGACCCATATACGCGTGTGGCAAACCGTTCGAAGGAACTGGTTCCGATGGAAGTAAAGACGGTTCTGACACTGGAAAAATCGGGAAAAGGTCTGCGTGTCGCAACGACGATCTGTAATCAGGCAAAGGATCACAGAGTCCGCGTTGTAATGCCGACGGGTCTGAATACGTCTACGCATCTGGCAGATTCTGCCTTTGAGGTTGTGAAGAGAAATAACCGTCATAATGGTACCTGGACGAATCCTTGCGGATGTGAAAGACAGCAGTGTTTTGCTGCAATGGAAGATGAGACAAATGGTCTTCTTGTGGCAAACCGCGGATTGTATGAATATGAGGTTCTGGCGGATGAGGAGAATGCGATTGCGGTAACGCTGCTTCGTTCCGTTGCGGAGATGGGTGACTGGGGTTATTTCCCGACGCCAAAGGCGCAGCAGATCGGAACGTTTACCCTGGAGTTTGAAGTTGTGCCGTATGCAGCCGGTAAGACGGGCGAGGCATTTACCGAGGGTTACGCATTCCAGCAGGATCTGACAGCAGCACAGGCCGGTCTTTCAAAGGCATGGCTCAGAAAGCCGGGTCAGGTAAAACCGGAACTCGTATCGGGCGAGATGCCGCTGGAAATGAGCTTCCTCCGCTTTGAAGGGGAAGGAATTCATCTGACGGCGTTTAAGAAGGGACTTGCAAAGGACGATCTGTTTGTGCGGTTTGTGAACAATATGCCGCAGGATGAGGTACTTTCCTTCCGAAAGGAGAGCTGGATGAAAGAGGTTTACCGCAGTAATGTAGTGGAAGAGAAGGGTGAGGTACTTTGCCCGGATGAGAACGGGGTGTATCATGTGACACTCCGGGAGTTTGAGATTGCGACGTTTGGGGTTGTGAAATAACGGCTGGCGCGTGAGCTGGGAGTGAGAACGGGAGGAAAGTCTGGATCCGCCTGAAGGGCGGATCGGCGCAAGATGGTTGAAAAGAATAGGATGGAAAAAGCAAGAATGTGCTGGACTTTAAAGGGGACAAGTTATATGCTGGAAATATGAGAAAAATTTCCAAAGGAGGGTTTTTAAGATGCAGAAATGGACGAGCAGGATTGAGACCCCGATCAAGGCAGAGCTGATTTGTTATGATGTGAATGGAATTCATATTGTGTTTGGGGTGACGGAAGAGAATCAGCTGAAGCTGTTTCATTTTTCACATGCACCGTTTGACGCGGAGAATCTTTGCCGGAAGCCGGATGGAGTGTGGATGATGGAAGGAATGCGGGAAGCTCAGATTAAGGAGAGCTTCCAGCTGGTGCAGGTGAATTTTTCGGGGTATAACCGGCCGTATGAGAAGCATGGAAATAAGTATATTGTGACGGCTCCGGGATTTATGCTGAAGTTTGATTCCATTTCCGAGGAGAGAAATGAGAAGGGTGATGTGCTGCGGATTGTGCAGTCGGACGATGTGACAGGTGCGAAGGTGGAGTCTGTGATGCAGTTTTTTGATGGGATTCCGGTTGCGAGAATGTACAATACAGTGACGAACGAAGGAAAGGAAGACCAGACACTGGAGTACATTTCGAGTTTTAGTTACTGGGGTATTGAGAAGGAACAGAAAGAGGGAATTCCGAAGTTTGTCAGCTCGGATGACAAGATGTCGATGGTTGTGGTTCACAATGGATGGCAGAAGGAGCTGACGGTGAAGAAGTACCGGTTTGCAGATCTTGGCATGGCGCAGACGCAGCCGCATAATTATCAGAGAACTTCGAAGACGATTGAGATTACGAATACGGGCAACTGGTCGGCGAAGGAATATGTGCCGATGGGATATATTGGAAACAGTGCGGCAGATTCGAGTCTGTTTTTTGAGATTGACACAGTGGTTCCTGGCATTATGAGATCGGAGATCAGAACTGCCATTTTTATCTGGCGGTGAGCGGTCCGACAGAGATTCAGTCACACTGGTCGAAGAATCTGAAGCCGGGAGATTCCTTTACAACGGTTCCGGTGGCTGTCGGCGTAGGTCATGATGATTTCGAGGAAGCGATTGGTACTTTGACGAAGTACCGCAGAAAGATCCGCCGTCCGAACAAAGATAATGAAAATCTGCCGGTTATTTTCAATGATTATATGAATTGTCTGTTTGGAGATCCGACCACAGAAAAAGAGTTCCCGCTGGTGGATGCGGCAGAGAAGGCCGGATGTGAGTATTTTGTCATTGATGCCGGCTGGTATGCGGACGGCAACTGGTGGGACAGTGTCGGTGAGTGGCAGGAGAGTAAAAAGCGCTTTCCGAATGGAGTGCGTGAGGTGACGGATTATATTCGTTCGAAGGGCATGATTCCTGGTGTCTGGCTGGAGCTGGAGGTTATGGGTATCAACTGTAAGAAGGCTTCCATTCTGCCGGATGAGTGCTTCTTCCTGCGCCACGGCAAGCGTGTGTATGACAGAAGCCGTTATCAGCTGGATTTCCGTCATCCGCTTGTGATTGAGCATGTGACCGAAGTCATCGACCGTGTGGTACGGGACTACGGTGTCGGCTATATCAAGATGGACTACAATATTGAGCCTGGTATTGGCACGGAAGTGGATGCGGACAGTTTTGGAGACGGTCTTCTGGAGCATGAGAGAGCGTATCTGGCATGGCTGGATGGCATCTACAAAAAAGTATCCGGATCTTGTCATTGAGAACTGCTCGAGCGGCGGTCTTCGGATGGACTATGCGATGCTGGCGCGAAACAGCATTCAGTCGACGAGCGATCAGGAGGATTACCGCAATTATGCGACGATCTCGGCGAATGCAGCCATCGGCGTGACGCCGGAGCAGGCGGCGATCTGGTCATATCCGCTGCGGGACGGCACAAAAGAGGAAGTTATTTTCAATATGGTTAATGCGCTGCTGCTTCGTATTCACCAAAGCGGCCATCTCGCAGAAATTTCGCCGGAGCGGTTTGAACTTGTAAAAGAGGGAATTGACTGCTACAAAGAGATCCGCAGCGGCATCAAGGACGGCGTTCCGTTCTGGCCGATGGGATGGGCAGACAATGAAGAAAAACACCTCGCAGCCGGAATCCGTGTGCCGGGAGATGTAATTTATCTTGGTGTGTGGAGACGCGGCGGAGAGGCTGATTTTGAAGTTCCGCTGAACCGAGCATTCCCAGGGAAAGAGCTGGAGGTTTCCTGCGTTTACCCGAAAGCATGCGGTGATGTGTTCCATTACGATGACTACAGCAAGACGCTGCAGATTCACTTCCCGGAGACGTATATGGCGCGTCTGTTTTCAGATTAAAGTGAAATAAAATTACATAAATCCCCGCCCGCGGAATAAATTGTATCGGAGTGTATCTGATAGGATTTTTCTGGGGAGGGGATTTTTTGCGTTTTCTTTCGGCGCTTTCAGATCTGATGGTTCCCGTGCTGATTTTTTTACGTGGTCGGACTGGGGCTTTTGATGAAACAGGATGTGTTCGGCGATTTTCTGAACGGGGCGAGGACGGCATGCGGACAGTGATCGGTATTGTGCCGACTCTGATCGGGCTGATGGCAGCGGTCGGTGTTCTGCGGTCATCGGGATTTCTGGAGGAATTTGGAAAACTGCTTGGAACCGTGCTGGAACCGGCGGGAATCCCGTCTGCGCTGGTACCGCTCGGTGTTGTGCGTCTCTTTTCCAACAGCGCGGCGGTGGGTCTTCTGCTGGATCTCTACAAAGAGGCGGGCTGTGACTCCTTTGCCGGACGGGCGGCTTCGATTATGATGTCGTGCACGGAGACGGTTTTTTATACGATGGCGGTCTATTTCGGAGCGGTCCACATCAAAAAAACGCGGTATACACTGGCGGGTGCATTGCTCTCTTCCCTGGTCGGAATGGCGGTCAGTATTGCCCTGGCAAAGGGAGTGTAAGGATTTTTTCTAATCATACCAGTGAAATGTGTTGACATTTCCATCCAACTGGAATAAGATGGAACCAACTTAAAACATACAAACTCAATAGGAAATAAGGAAATAGAGAAAAGAGCGCAAAAGTAAGGAGGAAATCAACGATGGCAAAGGTATATGACAGCATTCTGGATCTTGTAGGAAAAACTCCGCTGGTAGAACTGAAACGAATTGAAGAAAAAGAAGGACTGCAGGCGAAACTGATCGCAAAAGTAGAATCCTTCAATCCGGCAGGAAGCGTCAAAGACCGTATTGCAAAAGCGATGATTGAGGATGCTGAAGCAAAAGGTCTCTTAAAAGAAGGTTCCGTTATCATTGAGCCGACTTCCGGAAACACCGGAATCGGACTGGCAGCGGCAGCAACCGTAAAAGGCTATCGCATGATCCTTACCATGCCGGAGACAATGAGTGTGGAGCGCCGCAATATTGTAAAAGCATACGGCGCAGAAGTTGTTCTGACCGATGGAACGAAGGGAATGAAGGGTGCAATCGAGAAAGCCGATGAGCTTGCCAAAGAGATTCCGAACAGCTTTATCGCAGGCCAGTTTGTGAACCCGGCAAACCCGGCAACCCACAAAAAGACAACAGGACCGGAGATCTGGGAAGACACCGACGGAGAGGTTGATATCTTTGTTGCAGGTGTCGGCACCGGCGGAACCATCACCGGAACGGGTGAATATTTAAAAGAGAAAAAACCGGAAGTAAAAATCGTAGCAGTAGAACCGGCATCCTCCCCGGTACTGTCCGACGGCGTTTCCGGACCGCACAAAATCCAGGGAATTGGCGCAGGCTTTGTGCCGGATACCCTGAACACCAGCATTTACGATGAAATCATCAAAGTAGAAAATGAGGACGCTTTCGAGACCGGAAGATATCTGGCAGCCGAGGAAGCGATTCTCGCAGGAATTTCCTCCGGAGCAGCTCTGTATGCAGCAATCCAGCTCGCAAAACGAAGAGGAAAATAAAGGCAAAACCATCGTTGTGCTCCTGCCGGATAACGGAGACAGATACTATTCCACAGCCCTGTTTGCCAAATAAAAGGGAACAGCTTCAGATTTTAAAATAATAGATATCAGCGAACACTGCCATCCGCGGCATTTTCTCTCCACCGCGAATGGCAGTTTCGCATATTAATTTATACCAGAAAGGGAACTTTACTTATGACATTACAACAGCTTCGCTACGTAATTCGGGCCGCAGATTCCAGATCCATGAATGAGGCGGCAAAGGCACTCTATATTTCACAGCCGAGTCTCTCCGGAGCAATCAAGGAGCTGGAAAAAGAGATTGGAATTGAGCTGTTCAAGCGCAGCAGCCACGGAACAGTACTGACCCCGGAGGGCGAGGAGTTTCTGGGTTACGCACGTCAGGTCACAGACCAGTATCAGCTTCTCGAGAACCGCTATATTTATCGCACCAAGGGAAAGAAAAAATTCAGCGTGTCGATGCAGCATTACAGTTTTGCCGTAAAGGCGTTTGTGGAGCTGGTGAAGCAGTTTGGTATGGATGAGTATGAGTTTGCGGTTTATGAGACGAGAACGTACGATGTGCTGATGGATGTAAAAAACTTCAAGAGTGAGCTTGGGATTTTGTATCGGAATGACTTTAATGCGAGGTGCTGAACAAGCTGCTGAAGGATAATAACCTCGAGTTTCACGACCTGTTTTCCTGCGGAACGTACGTCTATCTATGGAAAGATCATCCGCTTGCGGATCAGGCGGAGATCACCATGGAGGAGCTGAAGGAATATCCATGCCTGTCATTTGATCAGGGAAGCAACAATTCGTTCTTCCTGGCAGAGGAAGTGCTTTCGACGTATGAATATAAGAGAATCATTAAGGCAAATGACCGTGCGACCATGCTGAATCTGATGGTCGGACTGAATGGTTATACGCTTTGCTCCGGCATTATCTGTGAGGAATTAAACGGCAGTGACTACCGCGCTGTGCCGCTTCACGCGGAGGAAAACATGATGATCGGTTATATTTCTAGGAAGGGTATGTCGATCAGCGCACTGGGACAGCAGTATTTGGAAGAAATTCGGAAATATAAGGAGCTTGTGCTGTAAAAAAGGAGAAACAAGAAGACTTTAACCGAATCAAGTAAGTCCCCTGCTTCCATTGCGAAAAGCAATAAGCAGTGGGTGGGGACTTGCTGTATCAGAGTGGTACGAAG
>ENA-OQCQ01000082-OQCQ01000082.1-human-gut-metagenome-genome-assembly--contig:-NODE-82-length-11314-cov-1.293823_pt1 | contig 11314 bp, 14 predicted proteins | sample MGYA00242761_ERZ504585 | MGnify/ENA primary metagenome ERZ504585 (study PRJEB26092, sample SAMD00036343) | human gut metagenome | host: Homo sapiens | study: EMG produced TPA metagenomics assembly of... | reverse complement strand
TCATCATATGTTGGGTCCACCGTATGCCACAGTGATGTCGCATCACCTATAGCGTCCTTCTGAGAGCGTATACAGAATGTACAAGCGCAGTCGCATTTATTTGTGATATTTGCATAAACTTCGTTCTTGTATGTATAGATTATATCAGCCATTATTTAGTATCCTCCAATGTGAAAAAGCTTCTCTTTTCTGCAAAGGGTGATAAGAATCACATAAACATCATATCAGCTCCCGCAAAAACTTCTCGAAATTCACTCCGTCATTCGGTGCGGTGTCATCATTCATGGTATCTGCGATGCTGTCATACAGGAATTTTCCGGCGCGTTCTGCAGCCTCCTCTGTGGAAAAACCGTTCAGCCTGCTTCCGCATATAACAGAGGCAAACAGATCCCCGGTGCCGGAAAAGCTCACGTCGAAAAAGTGTGATCTGTGGGTTGTGGTGCCGTTTGAGGTAGTCACGAGATTGTAGATAAAGGGTGACTTATCATCCCTGCATTTGATACCGGTGATGATACATCCTGGTTTTGCCGGACAGGTCTCGCAGCTTCTCGCTTATCTCTGCCGCAAGTGGCAGGAGTACATCCTTTCTCGTGTCACTGTAAATCTTTTCGATATCATAGTCTGCCAAAAGGCATGCCTCGGTCAGATTTGGCGTGATGACATCGGCCTTTCTGGAAAGAGCTTCATGCCATCCAAAAGAGCGGCTGAGTATATGCCGTAGGTTCTGCCGTCATCGCCCATCACAGGGTCCACGAGCAGCATCGTGTTTTCCTCATAAAATACATCTAAAAAATCCATAAAAAGTTCAATCTGTTTTGAGCCTGTCATGAAACCGCTGTAAATGCCGTCAAAATGGGCATTATTTTTCTGCCAGTTGTCGATGTAGTCCTTAATCATGGCTGTCAGGTCTGTGCATTTATGATATTCATATCCTGTCTGGTTTGTCAGCACTGCTGATGCCATGGGACAGCACTGTACGCCCTGCGCGGACAGTACCGGAATTGCGGCGGTCAGAGAGCATTTTCCAAAGCCGGACAAATCGTTAAAAACGGCTGCTTTCTTCATATATCCTCCAAATTTTTTTGCTTGATTTTCTCATACAAAATATAGGATAAGTATACATGCGTCTGACCGTATTTCTATGACCAGAAAGATAAAAAAATAAATGCCAGATAAAAATGTTTTTGAAAAAGAACGCTGTCTGTGATATTATAGATGTGTATGTAAATACGGAGGTAAAAGCATGTTTCAAAAGAAACAGATTATATATAGTGAAACACTTGGCGTATGCGTGGTTGACAACATAGTATCGCTTGCGGCATCTAAGAGAGAAAAGGCGGTGCCATACTATGTGCTCAAGCCTGTGTTTGAGGACAAGGTGTCATATATACCGGTAGAGCATCACCGGGTGGTACTGCGTGATATGTTCACCGGAGAAGAAGCTTTAAGCTTAAGGAAACTGAGCAGTATGAGAAGGATAAGCACCTTAGGCAGGCAGTTGACTATGTACTGGACAAGGTGGCTATAAAATAAAATTACAACAAGGAGGACAGGATCACATGGGACAGCAGCATGCAATACACAAATTTGTGCTGGGAACCAAGGACTTCGATGATAAGCAGTCAGAGTTCATGTACGATAAAGGCTGGTACAGCATCACGGATATAGTAGGTGAGGAGAAAAATATCATCTACAAGTCAAGAAATGCCCAGGAGGCATATCTTAAGTGGAATATCTATATCGGCAGGAAAAAGGAACGCCTCACACCTGAGGAGAGGAAGAGGCAGCGTGAAGAGCGCTATGAGAAAAAAGAGAGAACAAAACAGAGAGTACCACAGGATATAGGAGAGCATTATGGGCATTTTCAACATAGACAACAAATTTTTCAGAGCATTAAACAAACTGGTAGATATGGTTATTTTGAGCTTTTGCTGGGTCATATCATGCATACCTGTTTTTACAATAGGAGCGGCATCCACAGCACTTTACGATACATCGCGCCGTGTCATTCATCACGATGAGGGCTATGTGTGGAGAGGCTACTGGCATGCGTTTAAGGTAAATTTCAAGCAGGCCACCAAGGCATGGCTGGTACAGCTTATAATACTTATCGTGCTTTTGGGAGATATTTATATTACATGGTCAGGTCTTAAGACAGGCAATCAGTGGGGAACCTTCTCCATCGTGTTCATCATAATGGCACTTATCGCCGCAGCCTGGGCCATATACACATCAGCGTATATTTCACGATTTGAGCAGGTCACAAAGATAACCCTTAAGAATACAATGCTCATTCTTATCGCCAACCTGCCGTGGACATTACTGGTCATAGTGATACTTGTGGTATCACTTATACTTGTATGGATTCTTATTCCACTCATTTTCATACTTCCTGTCGGCGCAGCACTCACCTATGAGTTTATTTTTGAGCGTATTTTCAGAAAGCTCATGCCTGAGGAGGACAGGCTCCGCGAGGAGGAGAAGGATAAGGAGTACAGGGATTAGCATAATAAAAGACAATCATAATAATGCATAAGGAGGAAGCAGCAATGAAGAAAATTGGAATGCTTACCAGCGGAGGAGACTGCCAGGCACTTAATGCAGCCATGAGAGGTGTGGTAAAGGCGCTGGCACACAATGTCGACGAGCTTGAGATTTACGGCTTTGAGAACGGATACAAGGGACTCATATATGAGAACTACAGAATACTCACATCAAAGGATTTTTCGGGCATCCTGACAAAGGGTGGCACAATACTCGGCTCATCAAGACAGCCTTTTAAGCTTATGAGAGTGCCGGATGAGAACGGACTGGACAAGGTCGCAGCCATGAAAAATACATACAAGAAGCTTGGTCTTGACTGCATCGTTATCCTGGGCGGAAACGGCACACAAAAGACAGCCAATCTTCTCAGGGAAGAGGGACTTAATGTCATTCATCTGCCAAAGACAATCGACAATGATATCTACGGCACAGATGTGACCTTTGGCTTCCAGAGCGCGATCAATATAGCTACAGATGCAATCGACTGCATCCACACCACAGCAGCATCCCACAACCGTGTATTCATCGTTGAGGTTATGGGCCACAAGGTAGGCTGGCTCACACTGTATGCAGGTGTTGCGGGCGGTGCGGACATCATTCTGCTTCCTGAGATACCATACGATATTGACAAGGTCGTAGATGCCATCCACAAGAGAACAAAGGAGGGCAAGGGCTTTACCATTCTTGCAGTAGCAGAGGGAGCCATCTCCAAGGAGGATGCAGCCCTTTCCAAAAAGGAATACAAGAAGAAGCTTGCAAAGAGCAAATACCCGTCAGTATCATACGAGGTTGCAGACCGCATCAGCGAAAGACTCGGTCTTGAGGTCAGAGTGGCAGTGCCGGGACATACACAGCGAGGCGGCAGCCCATGCCCTTACGACAGAGTACTTTGTACACGTCTTGGCTCAGCAGCAGCAAAGGCCATCATGGATGAGGATTACGGCTGCATGATAGCCATGGTAAACGGACAGACAAAGAAGGTTCCGCTTGCCGACGTAGCAGGAAAGCTTAAGACTGTAGATCCAAAGAGTCAGATGATCAAGGAAGCAAAGCGCACCGGCATCTGCTTCGGAGATTAAGCAGCAATATTAGATATAAGGAAGGTGAAAAGGCGTGTCTTATCAGGCCCTATACCGTAAGTTCCGTCCACAGGAGTTCGAGGACGTAAAGGGACAGGAACACATTGTAACAACACTGAAAAATCAGATAAAAGCTGACAGAATAGGGCATGCCTATTTATTTTGCGGTACGAGAGGTACAGGAAAGACCACTGTGGCCAAGATATTTGCAAAGGCAGTCAACTGTGAGCACCCTGTAGACGGAAGCCCGTGTGGCGAATGCCCGTCGTGCAGGGCAATCACTGAGGCTCATCCATGAATGTCATAGAGATAGATGCAGCGTCAAACAACGGCGTGGACAATATCAGACAGATTCGTGAGGAGGTCACATACCGCCCGACAGAGGCAGGTACAAGGTCTATATCATCGACGAGGTTCACATGCTTTCGGCAGGAGCCTTCAATGCACTTTTAAAAACACTTGAGGAGCCGCCAAGCTACGTTATATTTATACTGGCGACTACTGAGGCACACAAGATACCGATTACTATCCTGTCCAGATGCCAGCGCTATGATTTCCACAGGATTTCCATAGATACGATTGCATCCAGACTCAGCGATTTGATGGAGCAGGAGCAGGTGGAGGTCGAGGAGCGTGCCATAAGGTACGTGGCCAAGGCAGGAGACGGCTCCATGAGAGATGCGTTAAGTCTCCTTGACCAGTGCATTGCTTTCCATCTGGGTGAGAAGCTCACCTATGAAAATGTGCTCGAGGTGCTTGGAGCGGTGGACACAGAGGTGTTTTCAAGGCTCTTAAGGCGCATACTCGACGAGGATGTGACAGGTGCCATCCGCATACTGGGCGAGCTCATAGATGAGGGCAGGGAGCTGTCACAGCTTGTCAATGATTTCACATGGTATATGAGGAATCTTTTGCTTTTACAGAGCTCCGACGATATGGAGGAGGTGCTCGACATCTCAAAGGACAATCTTGAGGCGCTTAAGGAAGAGGCAGCGCTTGTAAAGCCGGAGACACTCATCAGGTATATCAGGGTATTTTCCGAGCTGTCCAGCCAGGTAAAGTTTGCATCTCAAAAGCGTATTATGGTCGAGATAGCCATAATAAAGCTGTGCAGGCCGCAGATGGAAAAGAGCTATGATTCGGTGCTTGACCGTATAAACAGCATAGAGAAAAAGCTTGAAAAGGGTATACCTGTAGCGGCACAGGCTGCGCAGACACAGGTTGTGCAGCAGGCAGCAGCAAGTGAGCCCATAGTGAAAAAGGAGCTTCCCAAAGCAATACCACAGGATATCTCAGAGCTCATGAAGCACTGGAAATCCATACTTTCGGAGATGGGAGCAACCTCAAAGGTTTATCTGAACAAGGCTGTGACATCGCTGGGCAATTCCTCTGACCTGATTTTAATGTTTGATGATGAGAATGCATATGAGTATCTTTCTGAAAACCGAGCAGGCTGTATGGATACGCTGGCTTCGCTTATAGAAAAGCGCATAGGCAAAAAAGTCGAGGTGACGGTCAAGAAAAATAATTCCGCAGTCAGCGCAAAGGAAGCGGTTGTGGACTTGACAGATATGATAAATTTTGATATAGAGGAAGAAAACTAAGTTATAAACAGGGCTGGGATTAGCCCATCAAAAACAAGGAGGACGCCAGAATGGCAAGAAGAGGTGGATTCCCTGGAGGAATGCCGGGAAACATGAACAATCTTATGAAACAGGCGCAGAAGATGCAGCGTCAGATGGAGGAGGCTCAGAAGCAGCTTGAGGATGCTGAGGTTACAGCAAAGGCAGGCGGCGGAGCAGTCGAAGTCACTGTTTCTGGAAAAAAGGAAATCACAAAGGTCAAATTATCTGAGGAGGTAGTGGATCCTGACGATATCGAGATGCTCGAGGATCTCATCATGGCAGCAACCAATGAGGCGCTTCGCCAGATTGATGAGCAGTCGCAGGCATCTATGTCCAAAATCACAGGTGGCCTGGGTGGCGGTCTGTTTTAATGGATTTTTACAGCAGTGAGATATCAAAACTAATAGAGGAGCTGTCACAGCTTCCGGGAATCGGAGCCAAGACAGCGCAGAGACTGGCATTTCATATCATAAATATGCCAAAGGAGCAGGCAAAATCGCTCTCTGACGCCATAATCGATGCGAAGGAGCATGTCAGATACTGCAAATGCTGCTATACACTCACAGATGACGAGCTATGCCCCATCTGCAAGGATGCGGCAAGAGACCACAAGACCATCATGGTTGTTGAGAATACGAGGGATCTTGTGGCATACGAAAAGACCGGTAAATATGAGGGCGTGTATCATGTGCTGGGTGGCGCAATTTCACCCATGCTTGGCATAGGTCCGGCGGATATTCGTCTTAAGGAGCTCATGGTTCGCCTTGAAAAAGACGTAGACGAGGTCATTATAGCGACCAATTCAAGCCTGGAGGGCGAGACTACGGCCATGTATATCAGCAAGCTCATCAAGCCTACCGGCATCAAAGTGACACGAATCGCGAGCGGAGTTCCCGTAGGAGGCGATTTGGAATATATTGACGAGGTGACCCTGCTTAGGGCGCTTCAGGGAAGAACAGAGATATAAATGATAGAAGGAGACATCATGAACAATCTTGAACTTGAGAAGATGGCGAATGAAATTCGCAAGGACATTGTGACAGCAGTTCACAGTGCCAAATCCGGACATCCGGGTGGATCACTTTCATCAGCAGATATTTTTACATATCTGTATTTTGAGGAGATGAATGTAGACCCTGCCAATCCTAAATGGGAGGACAGGGACCGTTTCGTGCTCTCAAAGGGACACGTAGCACCGGGACTTTACTCTACACTCGCAGAGAGGGGATATTTTCCAAAGGAGGATTTAAAGACACTCCGTCATACAGGTTCATATCTGCAGGGACATCCTGATATGAAGCATATCCCTGGTATTGATATGTCAAGCGGCTCGCTCGGACAGGGTGTATCTGCCGCAGTAGGAATGGCTGCAGCAGGAAAATATGACAAGAAGGATTACCGTGTATACACACTCACAGGAGATGGCGAGATTCAGGAGGGACAGATCTGGGAGGCAGCCATGTGGGCAGGCCACCGCAAGCTCGACAACCTCGTAGTCATAGTTGACAACAACAATCTCCAGATAGACGGTTCTGTTGAGGATGTATGCTCACCATACCCGATCGACAAGAAGTTTGAGGCATTCAATTTCCACGTAATCAATATCGATGGTAACGATTTTGACCAGATCAGGGCAGCCTTCAAGGAAGCCCGTGAGACAAAGGGCATGCCTACAGCCATTATCGCAAAGACTGTAAAGGGCAAGGGTGTATCATTCATGGAAAATGCCGCAGGATGGCATGGAAAGGCTCCAAATGATGAGGAGTATGAAATCGCAATGGCAGACTTAGAGAAGGCAGGTGAAGCATTATGTCAGAAGTAAAGAAAATCGCTACAAGAGATAGCTACGGAAACGCACTCGTAGAGCTTGGAAAAGCACACGATGACCTTATTGTACTCGATGCTGACCTGGCAGGTGCCACAAAGACCTGTATCTTCAAGAAAGAGTTTCCTGAGCGTCACTGGGACTGTGGAATCGCAGAGTGCAATATGACAGGTATCGCAGCAGGACTTGCCACATGCGGCAAGGTGCCTTTTATCAGCTCATTTGCCATGTTTGCAGCAGGCAGAAACTATGAGCAGGTAAGAAACTCAATCGGATATCCTCATCTCAATGTCAAGATAGGTGCCACACATGCAGGAATCTCTGTAGGTGAGGATGGAGCTACACATCAGTGCCTCGAGGACCTTTCACTCATGAGAGAAATCCCGGGTATGGTTGTAATAAACCCATCAGACGATGTGGAGGCAAGAGCCGCGGTAAAGGCAGCATACGACCATGTGGGCCCTGTATACCTTAGATTCGGCAGACTTGCAGTGCCTGTAATCAATGACACACCGGATTACAAGTTTGAAATCGGAAAGGGTATCGTACTCAAGGAAGGCAAGGATGTAGCTATATTTGCAACAGGACTTGAGGTATCAGAGACACTTGAGGCAGCAAAAATGCTCGCAGCAGACGGCATAGATGCTGAGGTTATCAATATCCATACAATCAAGCCAATCGACAGAGAGCTGATTGTTAAATCTGTATCAAAGACAGGCAAGGCAGTCACAGTAGAGGAGCACTCTATCAATGGAGGACTTGGAAGTGCTGTGGCAGAGGTACTCTGTGAGGAGCAGCCTGCAAAGCTTCTGCGTATCGGTGTAGAGGACCGCTTCGGCGAGTCAGGACCGGCAGTGGAGCTTATCCACAAGTATGGACTGGATGCAGAGGGCATCTACAACAAAGTAAAGAATTATATGAAGTAGTGGGTTTTATGTGCTTCGCACTTGGAGGCTGTGTTCACCGGTGCAGCGTACAGTATATTCCTCAGAAAAATATGAAGTCAGCCGCAGGATTTCGCGTGGATAGCGTGTGGAATGAGTTTAGTTATTCTTGCTATTTTACATAATGGAATCCTGCGGCAGTTCATATTGTTTTCTTCAGAATATACTGTACGCTTTCCGGCGGATTATAGGGGTGTCGAGTGCGAAGCAATTGACTGCTTCATATGGGAAAAGTCGGGCGCATGGGTTCATGCGTCCTTTTTTCGTTGGGGATTAACTGCAAAACACCTTTATAATCGCATAATATTGCATAAATTTACAATATGCAAGTGCTATGCTGACCGAAAAAGGAGGCTGGCATGATAGATATTGTGACGAACAACGTCAAGCAGATTGGCACACCGGCGGATGAGGGCCGGGTTTACATATCAGAGAAAGCGTACAAGCGCATAAAGACAGAGGGCTTTAAGGATAAAGAGGTTTTTGTACTCATGGGGCATACGGAGAGCAGCGGAGGCAGGTATGCCACATTTGTGGAGGCGGCGATTGCAGTATATGATATGGAGTTTGACAAAAATGCGCCTCTTTGGACCAACAAGGTATGGAGCAGAGTGTTTGCGGAGATAAAGAAAAGCTACGAAGAGCTGATTATCGTCGGATGGGCATTCAGGCAGGAGGATTTTCCGGCTGAGCCAACACCCATGCTTGAAAATATACACAGGGAGCACTTTGGCGGCGCTCATCAGCTTATGTTCCTTTTGAACAGGACCGAGCAGGAAGAAAACTTCTTTATCAAAAAGAATAATCATCTGAAGAAAAAGACAGGCTTTTTTGTATATTACCGCATGAATGAGCATTGTGATAGTGCTGACAGCTATAATGAAACTGACACCTGCAATAAAACCTGCAGCTATAGTAATGCAAACAACAATAATAAAATAGACAGTTATAGTAATGACGATGACAATAATAAAAGCAGCAGCCGGTATGAGGACACTGACACAGTGGTCAAAAGCAGCTACAGCCGGATACATAGAAGCGCTCCGGCAGACGACAGAATCAATGTGTCGTTTCCTGAGGAATTTGGCAGCATATCGAAAGAACGCGGCCGGTACAGAAAAGCCATGGAGGCAGGAAAAGAACCGCGCAAGGGTTCGTTTGCATCTGTAGTGATGATTGCAGCGATAGCAGTGCTTATAGTGCTTATCGGGCTTAAAGCCGGCGCTGGAATGAGCGGCACAATAGACAAAAAGGAGACACTTCCGGCCATGTCAACAGAAGAAGATTTAATTCCTGTGGAAAAAATATCCGGTGAATGGTATACTGACAAGTGACAAATATTTTGGAAGTAGACAAAAGGATAAGATTATGGCACAGAAATCAGACTTTAAAACTGTCGAGACCGATTTGGACGAGCTCGAGGAGAAAATACGAAAGCATAGAAGAAAAATAGCAAAAAGAATAATAATAGTCGTGGCAGCGGTCGTGGCTTTATTTCTTATAGTATGGTTGTGGATGGCGCTGCGCACCTACAAGTCATTTGACGTCAAAAACAGCGTGGAGCAGAAGGACAAGAGTGCGGTGTCGTTCGTGGATTTTTGCGGAGCGGTAGTGGAGTACAGCAATGATGGTGTATTGTATACAGACTCAGACGGAAACCGTATATGGAATCAGGCATTTGAGATGTCATCGCCACAGGTAGTCACATGCGAAAGCTTTATGACTATCTATGACAGGGGTGGAACAGACCTCTATATCATGGACAAGAAGGGAGTAAAAAAAGAAATAGGAACATCGTGGCCTATTATAAAAGCCTGCATAGCAAGCCAGGGCACAGTGGCAGTCCTTGTCAGTGAGAATGAAAATTATTATGTAAAGCTGTATGATGTAAACGGAAAAGAGCTGGCAAGTGGTGAGTTTTTCGGGGAACAGAAGAACATACCTGTTGATATAGCTCTTTCATATGATGCTAAAAAACTGGCTGTAGATATGATAGATGTCTCCGGAGGAAAGACGGACAGCGTTATATCCTTTTACAATTTTGGATCAGTAGGACAAAATGAGATAGACAACAATGTCGGCACCTACAAGTATGAGAATCAGCTCATACCTGAAATAGCATATGTTTCCGACAGCAGGATGATAGCAGTTTCAGATCAGAATATTATGGTATTTGACGGAAGCCAGAAGCCAAAGCTCAAGCAGACTATTAAGCTGGAAAAGCTGATAGACAGCGTATTTTACAATAATAAATATATAGGAGTAGCATACTCCAACAATGATAAAAAATGCACCAGTCATATCAAGCTTTATGATTTTAACGGTAAGATGCTTATGGAAAACGACACAGCTATTGCCTACAATAGTATAGAGTTTGACAGCAATAACGAGGTGTGCGTAACAGGAGACACAGCCTGTGAGATATACACCATACACGGAGTTAAGAAATTCTATCATACATTTGACAACAAGCTGTACAAGGTGATGTATAAATCAGGTATGAATAACTATATCTTCATCTATGACGGCGCAATGGACGAGGTGAGACTGAAATGAATTGGCTGTTAATTGCGGTAATATGTATTATTGCGTGGAATGTGGTGAGAGGATACACAAGAGGTGTGCTTCGCATGGTATATTCACTTGCAGCCTGTATACTGATGCTCACAGCGTCAACCATGGCAGCCCCATATGTCAGGGATAATATATTATCGCAGACAGGGATAGAGTCTGTCATATGCAGTAATATCGAAAAACAAATAGCTGCACAGGGACAGAAAGCCACGGGTGATTTTGATATGGTAAACATATTGTTGCAGAAATCCGGGGCATACGACTCAATATCCATGCAGCTTACCAATGCCATCATGACAGGACTATCATTTTTTATAGTAATCTTTTGGCTTGGAATAGTGGAGTACTTTGTCCGCAGACTAATACGAAAAATAGAAAGAGTGCCGGTTATAAGTACTGTAAACAGGGTTGCCGGCTTTGGCGTAGGTTTTATAAAAGGAATAGTTATAGTATGGCTGCTCCTTGCGCTCATATCATTGTTAGCCACATCAGAATGCAGGACAGACAATGACACTATATATAAATGATTCCCTGATGCTTAAGTATCTGTATGAAAACAACCCGGTCATAAAGATGATAGAAAATATACTGTAGCTTAAACCGGTGTAATAATGCATAAAAGAAAAAAGTACATAAGCAATAAATAGTATGTGGATAAGTATGTAAATACAATATATAGTTGTGTAAAAACAATGAGAAAAAAATATATATAAAAAAATAAAA
>ENA-OQCQ01000080-OQCQ01000080.1-human-gut-metagenome-genome-assembly--contig:-NODE-80-length-11384-cov-0.990406_pt1 | contig 11384 bp, 16 predicted proteins | sample MGYA00242761_ERZ504585 | MGnify/ENA primary metagenome ERZ504585 (study PRJEB26092, sample SAMD00036343) | human gut metagenome | host: Homo sapiens | study: EMG produced TPA metagenomics assembly of... | reverse complement strand
CTGCAGCCCTTGAGGTTGGCATCCATGGAATCCATCCGGAACTGATCAAACTGCTTGGTAAGATGAAGTTCAGAACCAGTTACGGTCAGAATGCGTTAAAGCATTCTATCGAGGTTGCACAGCTGACTGGCTTACTGGCTGCTGAAATTGGTGAGGATGTCAGAATGGCAAAGCGTGCTGGCTTATTACATGATATAGGTAAGGCAGTAGATCACGAGATGGAGGGTTCACATATCCAGCTCGGTGCCGAATTATGTAAGAAATACAAAGAGTCACCACTTGTGATTAATGCAGTAGAATCACATCACGGTGATGTTGAACCGGAGTCACTTATTGCATGTCTCGTGCAGGCAGCTGATACAATCAGTGCGGCACGTCCGGGTGCAAGAAGAGAGACTTTGGAGACATATTCAAATCGTCTTCAGCAGTTAGAGGACATTACAAATGGTTATAAAGGGGTAGAGAAATCTTTTGCTATTCAGGCAGGTAGAGAGATTCGTATTATGGTAGTTCCTGAGCAGGTCAGCGACGCTGACATGGTTATCATGGCCAGAGACATATCTAAGCAGATTGAGTCTGAGTTAGAGTATCCGGGTCAGATAAAGGTTAATGTAATACGTGAGTCACGTATAGTGGATTACGCAAAGTAGAGCATTAGTGTATTGTCGGTTTGACATAATAACATGTACATTTGAAAAGGCTTCGTATGAAGCCTTTTCTTTTTTGCAAAATAAAAACGTAAATGCAGCCGATTTTTACAATGTAGTGCTTATGGTATGAAATAAATTATCGGTAACTGTTCATTATTACTAAAGAAATTTGTATATATTGCATAAAAATATATGTATAAGATATCCTGTATTCACAAAAACAGATAATGGTACGTGACAAAATTAGTAAAATGTTATAAAATGGTAAGTGTAATATTTAGCAACTATTCAGTGTTGATGGCTGCAATATTTATAAATATTACAAGGGAGAAACTATATAATAAAATATCATATGGAGGGTTTTACAATGCAGAGATTTACATTACCAAGAGATTTATATCACGGAAAGGGTGCGCTTGAGGCATTAAAGAGCTTTGAGGGAAAGAAGGCTATTATCTGTGTGGGCGGAGGCTCAATGAAGAGATTCGGCTTTTTAGACAAGGCTGAGGCTTATTTGAAGGAAGCAGGCATGGAGGTTAGGCTTTTTGAGGGAATCGAGCCTGATCCGTCAGTGGAGACAGTCATGAAAGGTGCGGCTGCCATGGAAGAGTTTGAACCGGACTGGATTGTGGCTATCGGTGGAGGCTCACCTATAGATGCAGCTAAGGCTATGTGGATTAAGTACGAGTATCCGGATATCACATTTGAGGATATGTGCAAGGTATTTGGTATTCCAAAGCTTAGAAAGAAAGCACATTTCTGTGCTATTTCATCCACATCGGGCACAGCAACAGAGGTTACTGCGTTCTCAATCATCACAGATTATGAGAAGGGCATCAAATATCCAATTGCAGACTTTGAGATTACACCTGATGTTGCAATCGTAGACCCTGAGCTTGCAGAGACAATGCCACAGAAGCTTGTTGCACACACAGGAATGGATGCCATGACACATGCCATCGAGGCATATGTATCAACAGCCAACAGTGACTTTACAGATCCGCTTGCACTCCATGCAATAGAGATGATACAGCATGACCTGATTGATTCATACAATGGCGATATGGCAAAGAGAGATGCGATGCACAATGCACAGTGTCTGGCAGGAATGGCGTTCTCCAACGCACTACTTGGAATAGTTCATTCAATGGCACACAAGACAGGCGCAGCTTTTGCAGATTATGGTGCACATATCATCCACGGAGCAGCCAATGCTATGTATCTGCCAAAGGTTATTGCTTTCAATGCAAAGGATGAGACTGCAAAGAAGCGCTACGGAGCAATAGCTGATTTCATGAAGCTGGGTGGAGAGACACTTGATGAGAAGGTTGAGCTTCTTATCAAATACTTACGCGGCATGAATGATGATCTGAATATACCACATTGCATCAAGAATTACGGAGCAGACAGTTATCCGACAGAGCAGGGCTTTGTACCGGAGGAGGTATTTCTTGAGAGACTTCCTGAGATTGCGGCAAATGCTATCCTTGATGCCTGCACCGGCTCAAATCCGCGCCAGCCAAGCCAGGAGGAGATGGAAAAGCTTCTCAAGTGCTGCTATTATGACACAGAGGTTGATTTCTAATCAAAATGGAGACTCTGAACTTTAATTATTTAGAAGGTAAACAGTAAAATGATTGATGAAATGAAACGGCAAAAAAGAGAACTTGTATATAAGGGCTCAATACTCGATATATACAAGGATACAATGCAGTTTGCAAACGGCAAGACAGAGGAGTGGGATTTTGTCTCACACAGAAAGGGCGCTGCGGCAGTGCTTCCGGTGCTTGATGACGGCAGGATAATCATGGTACGCCAATACAGAAATGCCCTCGAGAGAGAGACAATAGAGATTCCGGCCGGCTGCAGGGACTTTGTGGGAGAAGACACAAGGCTGTGTGCAGAAAGGGAGCTTAAGGAGGAGACAGGCTACAGCTCTGACGATATCTCATTTTTACTTTCGCTTCGCACAACAGTAGCCTTTTGCGACGAAGAAGTAGATGTTTATCTTGCCAAAAACCTGAAAAAGGGCGAGCAGCATCTCGATGATGCCGAGTCAATCGATGTAGAGATATACACCCTAAAGGAGCTGTGCGACATGATTTATGCGGGAAAAATACAGGATTCCAAAACAGTCAGTGCAGTTCTTGCTTATAGTAATATGATTAAATAAACAGACAAAATAATACGAGCCACAGGATATAAAATTCTGTGGCTCGTATTTTGTGAAAAATATGTATATAGTTTGTTGCTTAAGAATTCATTTCTGCAATATCGTAGATAAGCTTCTTTGAATCCTCCCATCCAAGACAAGGATCGGTGATGGATTTTCCGTAGACATGCTCGCCAATCTTCTGGCTGCCCTCCTCAATATAGCTCTCAATCATGAGACCCTTGACAAGTGATTTGATATCAGAGGAAAGCTGTCTGTTGTGCATAACTTCTTTTGGCGATACGAATCTGCTCCTTGAACTGCTTTCCGGAGTTTGAATGGTTTGTATCTATGATAGCAGCAGGATTGACAACATCCATCTTGTCGTACATTTCGTGAAGACGGATTAAATCCTCGTAATGGTAGTTTGTTGTAGTGTTGCCATGCTTGCTGACTGCGCCTCTTAAAACAACGTGTGTCAGAGGATTTCCTGATGTCTCAACCTCATAGCCTCTGTAAACAAAATGATGTGGGTGCTGTGCTGCATAAACAGAATTGAGCATGACAGAAAAATCACCACTTGTAGGGTTTTTCATACCGCTTGCCACATCGAAGCCGCTGACGGTGAGACGATGCTGCTGATCCTCAACAGAACGAGCACCAATTGCGACATATGAGAGGAGATCCTCAACATAGCCCCAGTTCTCAGGATAAAGCATCTCATCTGCACAGGTGAGCCCGCTTTCTGCGATGGCGCGGATGTGCATTTTTCTCATGGCAATAAGACCCTCAACCATATCAGGAGCCTTCTCAGGGTCAGGCTGTGAGGCGATACCCTTGTAGCCCTCGCCGGTTGTTCTTGGTTTATTTGTATATACACGTGGGATGATAATTACGCGGTCCTTTACATCCTCCTGAATCTTTGTCAGGCGGCTGACATAGTCACAGACTGAATCCTCGTTATCGGCTGAACATGGTCCGATAATGACAAGAAATCTGTCATCCTTTCCGCAAATGACATCTGAAATCATTGCATCACGCTTGGCTTTGAGCTCGGTAAGCTCCTTTGACAGAGGGTAGTTCTTCCTTGATCTGTGCAGGAGTTGGAAGCTGGTTTAAAAATGTGAAACTCATAATACTACTCCTTATATAAATAGTGATTTTATTAATTAAAATGGTATATTATAATGGCATAATCGGAAAAAATTTCCAATATATAATAATGTCCGAATAGTTAAATAATAAGATAAATGAAATATGTTGTCAAATTTTTATCAATTATAATAGTATGCATAAAAAGTTATAATAAAGAAAAAAGTAACATTGAAAAAAACTAAAAGATGTGATATAAATAGTTGGTAACTTTTTTTGTGACCGTAGTTTAATGGATAAAATTCCGGACTCCGACTCCGGCGAGTGCGCGTTCGATTCGCGTCGGTCACATACTTTGATTTTGATATGTTGGGTTAATGGAGGAATCACATGAAGGACTTTTTTAACAAGGAAACATTGGATAATATAAAGCAGTTTTGCGCAGAAAATAAAAAATACGTTGGAGTAGCAGGTGTACTTGTAGGACTCATACTTATACTTATAGTAGTTGTCGCAGGAGGCAATAATGGCAGACAATCCAATACTGAAGCAGGATCACAGACAGAGATTTCGGTGAAGGATTTTGAGTTTGAAAAGGATTACACAAATGACGCCAAGGACGATATCAGCACATTACTTGCTGATTATTACAAGGCATACGTGGGTGATGACCTTGATACACTTGGCAAGCTTGCGACACCTATGAGCGACAACGAGAAGAGCTATATTGGTGTTGTCAGCCAGTACTATGAGTCAGTCAATGACATTACACCTTACACCAAGAATGGTTTGAAAAAGGGAACATACTTTGTGTCTGTTAAAAAACAGCATAAAGTTTACGGGAGTTGATACACAGGCACCTACACTTGACTTCTTTTATATAGAGACAGGTAAGGACGGAAAGCTCTTTATAAACAATGTATACAGTAATTTCAACAGAACATACTGCGAGAATGAACTCGATGACGATATTATGGAGCTTATTTCTAAGTATACTGCTTCATCTGAGTTTGCAGACCTTCATGAGGAGGTACAAAAGGCATATGAGCAGGCGGTCGGTTCTGATGCCAATTTAAAGACTATGCTTGAGACAACACTCACAGGTGCTATAAAGCAGTGGTACACATCGTCTGGCATTGCCAATTTAAAGAAGTCTGATGCAGACACACAGACTACAGAGGCAGATACACAGCAGGCAGATGATGCAGCACAAAACAGCGACCAGCAGACTACAGATGCAAATGCCGGACAGACTACAGACCAGCAGACTACGGAGCAAATGCAGGACAGACCACTGACCAGAATGCAGGACAGACCACAGATCCGAATGCAGGACAGACTACAGATGCCAATACTGCAAATCAGCAGCCGGCAGAGCAGCCACAGGCACCGGCTGAGTATCAGGTAGTGACAAAGGATGTTGTAAAGGTACGTGACGGTGCAAGCACAGATGCCAAGGAGCTTGGTCTCTTAAAGGAACAGGTAACACTTACAGCATATGGCACAGAGGCGACTGGACTATAGTATCCTACAGCGCCGGAACAAATGGCAGAGCTTATATCAAAACAGAGAATCTCCAGACAGTAGGACAGTAAAAGCAATACAAAGTAACAGATGTGCATACAATCATAAGAAGCAACACGGAGGCTTAAAGGTCTCCGTGTTTTAATCTACATGGCAAATGACTGCTGTAAAGAGTAGAAAAGGCTGCAGCCTGGTTTATGTATATCGGATAAAGCAATCTAAAAAGAGGATATGGTATGGAAGAAAATGGTGTAAGAATAAATAAATTCCTCAGTGAAGCGGGCGTGTGCTCAAGGCGTGAGGCAGACAGGCAGATAGAAGCCGGCAAAGTAGAAATAGACGGTGTGACAGCAAAAACAGGTGACAGGGTTCTAAAGGGACAGACTGTCACATATAATGGACAGGTAGTATCAAAGGAAGAAGAGATGATACTGACTTGCCCTACAATAAGCCGGCCGGCATAGTCTGTACAGCTGAAAAAAGGGAAAAAAACAACGTGATAGATTATCTTAATTATCCAAAGCGCATTTATCCAATTGGCAGGCTGGATAAGGATTCAGAGGGACTTTTACTTCTGACCAACAATGGCGAGATAGTAAATAAGATGATGCGCTCCGGCAACAGACACGAAAAAGAGTATATTGTCACAGTAAACAAAACAATATCTGACAGCTTCATAAGAGGGCTCGCAGGAGGCGTACCGCTTGTAGAGCTTGGTGTGACAACCAGAAAGTGCCATGTGAAAAAGCTGTCCTCAAAGCAGTTTAAGATTATTCTGACACAGGGCTACAACAGACAGATAAGACGGATGTGTGAATACTTTGGCTACCGTGTGGTTAAGCTTGAGAGAGTAAGAATCATGAATATTGAGCTTGGTGACCTGCCAAGAGGAAAGTACAGGGCAGTGACACCACTTGAATACAAGGGGCTCAAAAGACTGATTGCGGATTCCTCGAATCAGCCGGTTATGCCTGATACGAATAAGAATCATTCTGATAAGAAATATACGGATAAGAAATATACGGATAAGAAACATACGGATAAGAAATATCCGGATAGAAAAGCAAAGTAAAGCAGACAGGGGATTATTACAGCATGGAGAATAACAAAATAAAAGATAAGATAGATGAGCTTGTTGAAAGCCTTAACCGCGCATCAAAAGCCTACTACAACGGCGCAGATGAAATAATGCCAAACTACGAGTGGGATGCACTGTTTGATGAGCTTACACAGCTTGAAAAAGAAACAGGATATATCCGTCAGGACAGTCCGACACAGAATGCAGGCTATGAGGCAGAGGCTGGAAATCGTGAGCCGCATGAGTATCCGGCACTTTCACTTGCAAAGACAAAGAGTATTGAGGAGCTTAAGAAATGGGCAGGTGATATGCCAATATGGCTTTCATGGAAGCTCGATGGACTGACACTCGTGCTCACATATGACGGTGGCAGGCTTGTGAAAATACTGACGAGAGGAAATGGAACTGTAGGAAGTAACATCACCTTTTTGCAGGATGCCATAAGCGGCTTCCCAAAGGAGATACCATACAAGGGACATATGGTTGTAAGAGGGGAAGCGACAATTTCCTACACGGATTTTAAGCTGTTAAATGATACAATCGAGGACGATGATGAGAAATATGCCAATCCAAGGAACCTTGCCTCCGGTACATTAAATCTCGATGATGTGGAAGAAGTGAAGCGCAGACATGTAGTGTTTTATGCGTTTACACTCGTGCATATAGATGATGATATCATATCATGGGGGGATAGAATGAGCTATCTTAGTGATATGAAATTTAATGTTGTCAAAAGGGAGGCGACAGATGCGGCAGGCCTTGATGAGGCTGTAAAACGCTGGACAAGGGATGTCGAGAGTGGCAGGATGGATGTGCCGGTGGACGGACTTGTCATATGCTATGATGACACTGCCTACGCTGCAGGCGGAAGCGTCACCGGGCATCATGCTACGAGAGCCGGCTTTGCTTTCAAGTGGCAGGATGAGGCTGTAGATACGAGGCTTCGTTATATTGAATGGTCGTGTGCGGTTTCGACAATATCGCCGGTGGCTGTTTTTGAGCCGGTGCAGATAGAGGGTACGACGGTTTCGAGAGCTTCGCTTTGCAATCTGACTGAAATAGAAAGGCTTGGAGTGGGAAAAGAGTGTACCATTTCCGTGATAAAAGCCAACAAGATTATTCCAAAATGCATAGCTGTAAAGGATGCGGTGGGGGCAGTTGAGATACCGAAGGAGTGCCCGGTGTGTCATCATCCGACACGCATATTTGTCAGCAAAAACAGCGGTGTGAAGACGCTGCATTGCACAAACCCTGACTGTACAGCCAAGAATGTTAAAAAGTTTTCAAGATTTGTCAGCAAAAGCGGAATGGATATAGATGGACTTTCGGTGCAGACAATGCTAAAATTTATAAATGAGGGATTCATAAAACAGTTCCCTGACATATACCATCTGCCCGAGCATTTTGATAAGATAAGCAGCATGGAAGGCTTTGGAGAAAAATCATGCATGAATATGCAGACTGCCATCGAAAAAAGCAGACATGTCCATCCTGTTAATCTGATATTTGCACTCTGTATACCTCTTATAGGTACCGATGCAGGCAAGAAAATTGTCAATGCGATAGGCTTTGAGGGTTTTGCGGACAGGATGAGAAATGCCACTGATTTTGTGGATATAGACGGCATAGGCCAGGAAAAGTCAGGCTCCATACTTGAATGGTATGCAAATCCCAAAAACAGCGCGATGTTTGAAGCACTGATTAAGGAGCTTGACATAGAAAAGGTCGATATAAAGGATATGTCGGAGGGAAGCTTAAACGGCAAGACCTTTGTTATCACAGGCGATGTGCATGATTTTGCCAACAGAAGCGAGTTTAAGGCCTATGTGGAGTCACAGGGCGGTAAGGTGACAGGAAGCGTGTCAAAAAAGACAGACTATCTGGTAAACAACGACACAGAATCTACTTCATCAAAAAATAAAAAAGCAAAAGAATTAGGAATACCTATCATCTCGGAGGATACATTTATAGAGATGTTTGGGCGTTAGAAAAGAGGTTATAAAATGCCTATAAAGACACAAAATGATTTACCTGTAAAGGAAATACTTGAGAGAGAAAATATATTTGTGATGGACGAAAACAGGGCATCACATCAGAACATCAGACAGCTGGAGATTGCGATTGTAAATCTCATGCCATTAAAGGAGGACACAGAGCTTCAGATACTGCGCTCCCTGTCAAACACTCCGATACAGGTCAATGTGACTTTCGTAGCCACTTCGACTCACGAGGCCACTCACACATCACTCAGTCATCTGAACAAGTTTTACGAGACCTTTGATGATATAAAGGACAGATATTTTGACGGCATGATAATCACGGGAGCACCGGTTGACTGATGGAATACGAGGAGGTAGACTACTGGGACGAAATATGCAGGATAATGGAGTGGAGCAAAACACATGCTTTCTCCACACTTCATCTGTGCTGGGGTGCACAGGCCGGATTGTATTATCATTACGGCATACAAAAGCATGTGCTTCCAAAGAAGAAGTTTGGTGTATATGCACACCGTGTAAAGAACAGAAAAATCCCGCTTGTCAGAGGGTTCGATGACGTATTTTATGCACCGCATTCAAGGCATACCGAGGTGTTAAAGGAGGATATATTAAAGCATCCGGAGCTTACCATACTTGCGGAGTCGGATGATGCCGGAGTATTCCTTCTGATGGATCAGGACGGTAAAAAGATTTTTGTGATGGGACATCCTGAGTATGACAGATTATACTCTTCACAATGAGTACGAAAGGGATAAGAATAAGGGGCTTGATATAGACATGCCTGTGAACTACTATCCGGACAATGATGATACACAAAAGCCGCTTTTACAGTGGAGGTCTCACGGCAACATACTTTATTCCAACTGGCTTAATTATTATGTGTACCAGGAGGTGCCGTACGAGTTCATAAACAACCGCGAGATAATTGGAAAATAATGACAAAAATTATAGTTTTTTTTAGTTAATTTTGAATTGCATAAATGCCAAAGTGTGGTAAAATATAACTATAAACCATTATAAAAAACCAAAATAATTGCAAAAGCTAACAAAAATTAAACAAGGGGGATTTTAATATGGCAAAAGAGCTAGTTGCGATGCTTCTTGCCGGTGGTCAGGGCTCCAGACTTTATGCACTGACACAGAAACTTGCAAAGCCGGCAGTTCCGTTTGGAGGCAAATACAGAATTATTGATTTTCCACTTTTCTAACTGTGTTAATTCAGGCATAGATACAGTTGGTATACTGACACAGTACCAGCCGTTTGTATTGAACGAGTACATAGGAAATGGACAGCCATGGGATCTTGACAGATTATATGGAGGGGTACATGTGCTGCCACCGTATCAGAAGGCTTCGGGCTCTGACTGGTACAAGGGCACAGCCAATGCGATTTATCAGAATATAGCATTTATCGAGAGATATGATCCTGAGTATGTTATCATACTTTCGGGAGATCAGATTTGTAAGCAGGATTACAGCGATTTCCTTAAGTTCCATAAGGAAAAAAATGCGGAGTTTTCTGTAGCGGTTATGGAGGTTCCGTGGGAGGATGCGTCACGTTTTGGCCTCATGGTAGCAGATGATAACGACAAGATTACAGAGTTCCAGGAAAAGCCAAAGAATCCTAAGTCTAATCTTGCATCTATGGGTATTTATATTTTCAATTGGGATATACTTAAGAAGTATCTTATTGAGGATGAAAATGATCCGGATTCAGAAAATGATTTTGGTAACAATATCATTCCAAACCTTTTGAGGGATGGCCGCAGGATGTATGCATATCATTTCAATGGCTACTGGAAGGATGTAGGAACAATTCCAGCTTTATGGGAAGCCAATATGGAGGTGCTTGATCCGGAACACAGCGGTATCAATCTGTTCGATGAGAACTGGAAGATATACAGCCGTAACAGCGGTCATACAGGACATTTCATCGGCAACAATGCAGAGGTTACAGACTCTATGATTACCGATGGCTGTGTAGTGAAGGGCACAGTAAAGCATTCAATTCTTTTTGGCGGTGTCGTCGTAGAAGAGGGCGCAGTGGTAGAGGATGCAGTTGTCATGGGCGATACTGTGATAAAAAGAGGCGCTAAGGTTACACACTGTATAGTTGCAGAGGGTGTTACGGTAGGCTGTGATGCAGTTATTGGAGAAAAGCCTGAGGAGGATGTGACAGGTGATGTTGCTACAATTGCACCGGGAGTTACAATTGGCGACAGAGCGGTTATAGGACCAAAGGCTATGGTATATAATGATGTTGAGGAGGGCCAGGAACAATGCTAAACATGAACAACGAGAGGCTTTGGCCGTTATTTTTGCAAACAGCTACGATGCCCTCATTCCTGAGATGGTATCCGAGAGACTTATGGCTTCCATTCCGTTTGCAGGTCGTTACAGAATCTGCGATTTCCTGATTTCAAGCATGGTACATAGTGGAATCGACAATATATCTCTCATAGTTAAAAAGAATTATCACTCTCTGATGGATCACCTGGGCTCAGGTCAGGAGTTTGATCTTGCAAGAAAAAATGGTGGTATTAATATAGTTCCGCCTTATGCACAGAAGCAGATTAAGGTGTATGAGGGCCGTGTTGAGGCAATCGAAAGTCTTAAGGGCTATCTGAGAAAGTGCACTCAGAAGTATGTTATCATGGCTGATGCCAACTATGTATTCAATTTTGATTTCAGGGAGCTGATTGAAGCACATAAGACTACAGGGGCTGATATCACTGCAATGTACCGCAAGCAGGAGGTACCGAAGGTATTCTTAAGACCAAACGGCAACAATGATGAGATGTACTATACATTTGATATAGATGATGGACGTATCAAAAAGATATATATCAAATGACAGGGATATGGGCAAGGTAAACTTTGGCATGAAT
>ENA-OQCQ01000079-OQCQ01000079.1-human-gut-metagenome-genome-assembly--contig:-NODE-79-length-11508-cov-0.814340_pt1 | contig 11508 bp, 13 predicted proteins | sample MGYA00242761_ERZ504585 | MGnify/ENA primary metagenome ERZ504585 (study PRJEB26092, sample SAMD00036343) | human gut metagenome | host: Homo sapiens | study: EMG produced TPA metagenomics assembly of... | reverse complement strand
TGGTGTCCTTTTTGGTGTTGTGCAGGCTGGCAAACAGGAACAACGCCGCGCCAAAGGTCAGCAAACAAAAAAATCCGAACCCTTCTCTTTCGAGAAAAGGTTCGGATCTTTTTTGTCTGGTGCAGTAAAGCAATCCAAATCCGAACCATTTTCCTTTGATGCGGCTTGGGCCGCTTCCTCAAACGTGGATGGTCTGTGTACCTTCTTTATAGTTAAAGGTTATCAAAACCTTATCATCGTACAGATAAATCGAATTGATGAACGTATCCACCAACGCTTGCCTCTGGTCTTTCAGGCTCATGTCCAGTTTACGGAAGCGCATCAGCCAGAAACGGATAAATTCCTCTTTGATTTTTGGCTTTGCCAGCTTTTCTTCCGCAATGCGGGCTTCAAGCTCACGCTTGGTTTCTTCGAGCTGTTCCAACCGTTCCTTGGTGGAACTGGTGAGGATTCCGGCTTGAATTGCGTTGAGCATATTCTGGATACCCGATTCTGCATCCCGGAGCTGTTTCTCATAGAGAGGAAGGTTGGTGTTCTCTCGGTCTTGCAGCTCCATGACCTTGGCGATAATGGATTCCATGGCGGCATCGTCCCGGACAAGCTGCATGGTCTGGTTCACCACCAGATCTTCCAGCCACTGTTTGCGGACGGTTTTCTTCTTGCAGCCCTTCTTCTTTTTGGCCGTGGCACATTTATAGTAGCGGTGGACTTCTCCCGTCCGGCTCGTGCCGCTTTCGCCAAACATCAACGCCCCACAGTAGCCGCAGAACAGCTTGGTGGTGAGCAGGTAGTCATCCTCTGCCTTTCTACGGGCAGGGGCTTTTTTGTTTTTTGCGATCTTTTCCTGCACATCCTCAAACAGTTCCAGCGGAATGATGGGCGGGATAGCATCCGGCACGACCACATCCCGGAATTTCAGTTCTCCGATGTACCGCCGGTTTTTGAGCATATGTTCAACGCTGTTATATGTAAACGCACCGCCCACCGGGTTCTTGATGCCGTTCTCGTTCAGCCAGTCCCGAATCTCTTTCATCGTAAGACCGTCCCGATACTTCGTGAACGATTCCAGCACAAAAGGCGAGGTGAGCGGATCAATATGGAACTTCCGCTCGGAATCCAGCGTATAGCCAAAGGTTCCACGGCCACCATTGCAGCGTCCTTTCAGGATGTTCTCTGTCTGTCCACGGACGACCTTTTCAGCAAGGTCGGCGGAGTAGTATTCTGCATAGCCCTCCAGCACCGATTCCAGAATGATGCCTTCGGGCCCTTCAGAGATGATTTCCGTAGCCGACATGAGCTTGACACCATTCTTCTTCAGCTGGGTCTTGTACCGGGCACTATCATAACGGTTTCGGGCAAAGCGGTCCAGTTTCCAGACCAGCACGATGTCAAATAGCTTTTTGTCGCTGTCTTTTATCATCTGCTGGAACTCCGGGCGGTTGTCCGTCTTGGCAGAGATAGCACGGTCAATGTAGTGCTTGACCACCGTAATGCCATTCTTTTCGGCATAGGCCGTGCATTCACGAATCTGGCCTTCGATGGATTCTTCGCGCTGGTTGTCGCTGGAATAGCGGGCATAGATCACGGCGGTCATGGCGGGCACCTCCATTTTATACGTCATTGAACGGTAATACGTTCATTAAAGCAATATTTCGTATAATGTATATACCACAGTTTTGCCCTGATTGCAAGCCCAATGATTTATTTTCATGATTCCAACAGACAAATTGTCTTAAGATTATATTCCGAGCAAAATGTGAAGTCCAAGCCCGGCCACGCCGCACAGGCACATGGTCAGGATGGGATTCCACTTGAGCTTCCGTAGCACAAAAAATGCCGATGCAAAACTGCCGATGCCGATCCAGTCTACGTTGGCGAGCGTCTTTGCACTCTCTCCGAACACCACCATAGACAGTATAGAAAGACCTGCACCAAAGATAAGTGCTACAATGACCGGACGCAGGCAGGCCAGAACACTTTGCAGCAGAGAAATATCCTTGTATTTACGATAGATGTAGGATAGAAGTGAAACAAAGAACAGCGCCGGTGTAATGCAACCTAGTGTTGCAATGATGGCTCCGGGTACCTGCGCGATACGCAAACCAACAAAAGTTGCCGAGTTGACCGCAATGGGACCAGGGGTCATTTCTGCAATCGTGATGAGGTCAGTAAACTCCTGCATCGTCAGCCAGCCATGTTGTTCCACCACTTGGCTCTGGATCAGCGGCATGGCCGCATAGCCGCCGCCTACGCTGAACATACCCACCTGCAAAAAGCTGAGAAAAAGCTGTAAGTAGATCATTTTGCACCACCTTTTTTCCACTGGACCAGAGCCAGCACCACGCCGAATACTGCAGCGGCAAGGATGACCACCACCACATTGACATCAAACACCGTATTTGCGACAAACGCTGCGACCATCAGGACAATATACACACATGAGCGGGTCTTCAGCACCTTGCCGCCGAGGTCGAATACAACATCCAGAATGACCGCCGCCACACCAGCCTGCATTCCCTTGAGTAACAACGCGATATAGCGATTGGTGGCAAAAGCATTGTAGAACACAGAAATGACTGAAAGAATGACCATAGGTGGGATGATGGTGCCCAACACTGCCACGATCATTCCAATCAAGCCTTCTACCTGCCAGCCTACCAGAATTGCAGCATTGACCGCGATTGCGCCCGGAGAGGACTGCGCCAACGCTGTCATATCCAGCATTTCCTGTTCATCGATCCAGTGCAGCTCATCTACAAATTTTTTTCTTCATAAAGGTCACGATGACAAAGCCGCCGCCGAAGGTAAAGCTGCTAATGTACAGCGTACTCAAAAACAGCTTCCAAAGCCGTGCTAACCGTGTACCGTATGTTTTATTTTCATCCATACAAGTTTTTCTTCTCCTTTTTTGATTTTCGGACAACTATATTTGTTTTCTTACTATTTCAAACAGCTTTTAACTGTTACTGCTTGCGAAAGCCCGTATTTTCCGGTATCCTTGTTTTAAGAACTGCGAAGCACGGAGGGAATCTCTATGAAACATAATACATTTCTCGTCAAGCCAGCGTCCAGCCTGTGCAATCTGCGTTGCCGGTACTGCTTTTATGACGATGTTTCCAACAGCCGAGCCTGCAAAAATATGGGACTGCTTTCCCATGAAATGGCAGGAGAACTGGTTGAAAAGGCTTTTGCAACCACAGAGGAAGGCGGCAGCGTCCATTTTCTGTTTCAGGCGGCGAACCGACTCTTGCCGGGTTGGATTTCTTCCGGTTCTTTCTGGAAACGGAGCGTTCCATGCAGCGCAATATCTCTGTGTTCCACAGCATCCAGACCAATGGCATTTGTCTGGATGAAGAGTGGGCTTCCTTTTTCAAAGCCAACTCTTTCCTCGTAGGCCTCTCTCTGGACGGCACACAGGAGAACCATGATCTCTATCGGCTGGACGCAGCTGGGCAGGGCACATGGGATAAAGTAACTCATGCGCTTGTGCTGCTGGATGCCTACAGGGTCGAAACGAATCTGCTCTGTGTTGTGACCGGACAGCTGGCCAGAAAGCCGCAGCGAGCCTTCAAAAGCCTCTGCGAGTTGGGACAGCACAATCTGCAATTCATCCCATGTCTTGACCCACTTGATACGATTGGAGGGCAGGCATATTCTCTAACGCCGGAACTTTATGGTCGTTTTTCTGTGCGGCGTCTTTGATACTTGGTATCAGCAGCTGCAACGAGGCAATTATATCAGCGTTCGCAATTTTGAGGACTATCTGCGTATCCTGCTGGGAATGCCGCCTACCTCCTGCGCTTCTTCCGGTTCCTGTGGACATTATCTTACCGTAGAAGGTGACGGAAGCCTTTATCCCTGTGACTTTTATGTTCTGGATGAGTGGAAGCTGGGAAATCTGAGCCACTGTACCGTTGAAGATGCGCTTGATTCTCCCACAAGCCAGACATTTCTGGCACAGGGCCGCAAACGCCCGGCGGAATGCGCAGCATGTGCTTATCAGCTGCTCTGCCGGGGCGGATGCAAGCGAGATTGGGATGCCTCTGGAAGCAACCGCTTTTGCGCAGCGTATAAGCAGTTCTTTGCCTATGTGCTTCCGCGCCTGCATACTGCTGCACATTTTCTGGCACAACAAAACCGATAAAGAGATTCTCCCGGAGAGCAGTACTGCCTCCGGGAGAATCTTTATTTTACCTTTTTGATCTTCCGGATGGAATGGCCATCGTAGAGGATGGGCTTCATGACATAAGTGTAGTTCCGGTCATCGCATTCGCCGGTGGAAATCATCTCCATAAGCCGCAGCGCAAGCTGACGTCCCATCTCGAAGCCTTGCTCCACGGAGCAGGTAACATCCTCCTGCCGATAAGTTTCTTCGGAATAATCAAAACAGACCAGCGAATAATCTTCGGGTACAGTCTTCCCCATTTTCTGCAGGGTTTTCATGACCAGCCGATAGATGATGTAGTTGCAGCAGACGATAGCGGTGCATTTAGGGATGCTCTTCAGAAATCTTTCAATGGAACGGACATAGCTTTCGTTGTGGGCTTCGTCCGAAATACACCACTTGATGTAATCATCGTTCAGTTCCAAACCACGATTTCGCATCGCTTCCGCCATGCCTTGAAACTTTTCTACGCTCTGGTAGTTGTCGTACACGAAGATGCCTGCAATGTGGCTGTGTCCGGCATCCATCAGGCGTCCTATCAGCTGATGGGCACATTCGATGTCATTGATCGTTACGCGGGGGCAGCGCAAGTTCCGATAGAAGTTGTTGTAGAATATCACCGGGATCTTACGTCGGTAAAGCTCCTTGTAGCAGTCAAGATTTGGGCTGAGGATGCTCGATTTGACACCATCCACGATGAAACCGTGAAAATTCTGATGTACCACAGTCTCCAGACAGCGGCGTTCGTTGCAGAATTTGTTATCGGTCAGAAATACATGGAGGTCAACCTGCTCCTGCGTCAGAACACTGCGAACCCCTTCGATTAATCCCGAATTGGCACTTGTATCCTGTCCCTGCAGGACAAGGCCGATTTTATAAAGGGCATCATCTGTGTTCAAATCCCGCGTCATTACTTTTTCCCGGTGGAAATAAGTCCCACTTCCCTTGAGCTTGTACACGAGTCCTTCTGCTACCAACTGGTCGATGGCCACTCGTATCGTTTCTCGGCTGACACCCAGCTTCCGGCAGAGCGCATTTTCCGAAGGCAAACGCTGGTTCCCGGAAAATTTGTTTTCGTCAATATAAGCCAGAAGCCAGCGATAAACCTGATCGGATTTTTTCTCAACAGCCGAGAGCATGGGCAAGCGCTCCTTTTCAGTCGGTGATAGTGGGGCGGCTGCCTTCCGCGTGCTGGATCCAGTTCAGCAGACGTTCACGAAGTTCCGCCTTGACCGCAGCATATGCAGGATCCGCGACCACATTGTTCAGCTGCCACGGGTCTTTCTGCATATCGTAAAGGAAGTCGTCTGCATAAACATCGGATGCCGCAGCCTCGCCGCCGTTGACGCCGGGTGCATAGACAGAATACATATAATCTGCAGTACGGATGCAGCGTCCGCAACGGCTTTCCGAAATCTGTGCATAGACCTCATTGACTCTATTATGGTTTTTCTTTTCCACAACGTCAAGCAGATTTTCACCGATCATCTTATCACCGACATCCACGCCTGCCAGAGCCAGCAGAGTTTTGGGAATGCTTTCGGTGCTGACCAGGTCGGTGATCTCCTTGCCACCCTTGAACGGGCCGCCACAGATGACCAGCGGCACATGCAGGCAACCGTCATGGCAGGAGCGCTTGTAATCATCATAGCCGTTCAGGTGCGCGTCACGGTTGCGGGTCTTGAAGTGAGAGCCATGGTCGGAAGCATAGAGGATAACTGTATTATCATACAGACCTTTTTCTTTCAGCTTTGACACCAGCTTACCAAGGTTTTCATCAAGGCTGGCACACTGGCCCAGATAATCCGGGTACTCTTCCGCTGCGTTTCCACCCAGAGCCTTCAGATCTTCCGGCAGAACAAAATCTGCGAATCGCTGCTTGGAACCGTTGGGGCCTTCGTAGTGATTATGGTCGTTCTGATGGTGCGGCTCGATCTGCGACACGGTCATGAAGAAGGGCTTTTCGCCGGCATACTGGTCAAGATAGTCCAGCGCAAACTGGTTAATGCAGTCGGCACGGTAGCCCTTGAAATCGATGCGGTTGTTGTTCTCATCAAACACATAGCCATCGTAGCCGTGGGAGGTGAACTCCAGCACATCCGCAGCACGCCAGTAACCGGTATAGCCACCGCGCAGCTCCAGCGGAACAGCGTGATGGTGTGGTCAACGGTGGGCTTTTTCTCCAGCTCACCGTCCGAAGCCAGATGCCACTTGCCGATGTAGGCCGTCTCGTAGCCGGCATCCTTTTCTATGTACTCGCCCAGCGTCTTGATGTTGGAGGGCAGCATCAGATTATTGCGGAAGCAACCGGTCTCGGTGGGATATTTGCCGGTCTGGAACAGAGCACGGCAGGGGCCGCACACCGGCTGAGGCGAAAAGGCATTGTCAAACTTCACACCCTCTGCCGCCAGCTTGTCCAGATTAGGCGGTGATATTCAGTGGCTGGCCGAAGCAGCCGCAGGTGTCCCAGCGCTGCTGGTCACTGAAATAGAAAATGATATTATATGCCATGGTTTTACCTTCCTTTACTGTTCTGCTTTGGTGTTCTTTGCTTCCTTCATCTTGCCGCGCAGAATGCCGAGAATGACCACCACGATCAGCGCAATGAAGATCCAGCAGTACACACTACTGACGAAAATTCTGGGGCTTCCATCCGAGATGAGCAAAGCACGGCGGAAGTTGGTTTCCGTCATGTTGCCCAGCACCATACCCAACAGCACAGGGACAGCGGGCAGTTCCAGCTTACGCATGAACCATGCCATCACGCCAAACACCAGTGCCACGCTCAAATCAAAATAGCTGTTGTTCACCGAGTAAGCACCTGCAAAGCAGAAGATAACGATGATGGGGGTCAGAATCTGCTGGGGGATGGAGACGACCTTTGCAAACAGGCTGGTCAGGTACTTGCCCTGCAGGAACATGAAGATGTTCACAAGGATAAGACCCAGCATGATGGCGTACATGATCGCACCATCCGTGGTAAAGAGCGAGAGGCCGGGGTTCAGGCCGTTGATCATCAGAGCGGACAGCATAATGGCCACGCAGCCGTCGCCGGGGATGCCCAGCGTCAGCAGGGGGATGAGGGTCGCACCGCAGACAGCGTTGTTGGCCGACTCCGCCGCCGCAACGCCCTCCACAGAACCGTGGCCGAACTCTTCCGGGTGTTTGGACATATTCTTTGCAGTGTTGTAGGAGAACCAAGAGGCTTCCGAAGCGCCCGTACCGGGCACAATGCCCACGCAGGAGCCGATGAGAGAGCCGATGAGCACCGGGCGGAGCATCCGCTTGTACTCATCCTTTGTGATCTTGCCGTCGTCGTTTCCGATCTTTCCGGCGTGGAGGTTCAGCTCGCTCCGCTTTAGCTCCGCCTTGCCGATGATCTCCACCAGTGCGAACAGGCCGATGAGGGTAACGGCAAGATCGAGGCCCAGATACAGGCGGTGGACGCCGAAGGTAAAGCGGTCATAGCTGGTCATGGGGTCTGCACCCACGCAGGAGATGAGCAGGCCGAGGCAAGCGGCGATGATGCCCTTGACGAGGCTCTTGCCCGAAACGCCTGCGATGATGGTCATGCCGAACAGGCAGACCATGAAGTACTCCGCCGTGCCCAGCTGTGCCGAAATTTTGGCCACCTGCGGGCCGAGGAAGAGCAGCACCAGTGCAGAGAAGATGCCACCGAAGGTGGAGGCATACAGCGCGATTTTAAGAGCCGCCTTGGTGCGGCCCATCTTGGACAGTGGATGACCGTCCAGCATAGTAGCCGCCGCGTGGGGCGTGCCCGGGGTGTTGATGAGGATGGCCGACACCGAGCCGCCGTATCCACCCGCACAGTAGATACCCAGAAGGAACATCATGCCGGGAATGGCCTTCATGGTGTAGGTAACAGGCAGAAACAGGATGATGCAGAGGATGACACTCAGGCCAGGAATGGCGGCAAATACGCAGCCGATGAAGACGCCGAGGTTGATCCATATGATATTTTCAAGGGTAAAAAGCAGCCCGGAGGCCGGGCCGATAAAATCAAACAAACCCATATTTTGCCTCCTCAGAAACTAACATTCAGCACGAAGTGGAACACGACCCAGATCAGCACCGCCATCGAGACGGTGATGGCGTAGTAGAGGGGCTTCTTGCAGCGGAAAAACAGCAGGAATGCCACCGCGCAGAATACAGCACCCACCACAAACAGGTCTGTGACCTCCGCCAGCAGGTAAGTGACCACCAGAATAAGGACGATTACCAGAGCCTTGACCTCCACCAGAAGGTTGAGCGTCTTAGTCTTGGCCGGGCGGTGCATTACCATGTTATATGCCTCGCGGCCCACCAGAAGGGCACTCATGGCCAGCATGAGCCAGATCAGCATCGTCGGGAAGGCGCGGCCGTTCACAACGTCCTTTTCCGAAATCTGCACCTGCCGGGGCATGATGAGCAGCAGTACAATGCCGATGACCAGAAACAGAATGCCGCAGATCAAATCAACAGGGTACTCGATGTTCTTCTTCTCGAGCTTCGCGCCCCAGTCGTCCAGCCTTGTTTCGATGCGTTCTATCAGATTTTTCACCTGTTTCCACTCCTTTTTTGAACCATAAAAGCAGGGGGTCGGGGCTATCCCCTCCCCCCTGCTTCAGCTTTTTTCGCTATGAGGGCCTGTTATCAGCTCGCCACGATGTCCTTATACTGCTCGACGATGCTCTTGACGTTCTCAATTGTGAGCCTTCACATCGTCCTCGGTCATGGTATCGACTTCCAGCAGCATGGTGTCGTTCAGCCACTCGACCATCTCATCATCGGCGAGGATCTTATCATACAGCTCTTTCAGCTCGGCAACCTTTGCGGCGTCAGTACCTTTGCGAGCCATGACGAAGCAGCGGTTGCGGAAGTAGGGGTAGCCCTTGGAGCCAACGCCCTCAACGCCTGCGAAGGGGCCGTTTTCGATGGCCTTGTCGTCGAATGCGCAGACCACGTCAACGCCGCCCTGCTGGTAGGTCTCGAGGATCTGGACTGATGCGAGACTGCAAAGTTCGTCTCGCCCTTTGCCACAGCCTGTGCAGCCTCCGCAGCGGACTGGTACGGAGTCAGTTTCAGCTGGTCGCCGGCACCCATAGAGCCGAACAGAGCCGCTGCCAGGAAAGCCTCGGAGCCGGTAGCGCCGTTAACGGCCACGGATACGGGGTTGCCTGCCTTGACATAGGACTCCAGATCGTCCAGATTCTTGAGGTTCAGTGAAGAATCAGCGGACAGGACGAAGACGGAGGAGTACAAGTTCTCCACGAACTCGAAATCGTCGTAGCTGAACTGCAGCTTGGCCGGATCCAGAGTCTCGGTAATGGCGAACAGACCCTCACCGGCGAAGACCAGTTCCTTATCATTTGCCTTAGTACTGGACACCCAAGTGTTGACAGTAGCAGCATCGCCCTTGACGGCTTCAGCAACCAGTGTGATTTTATTATCAGAATAATCAGGGGACTTGGCAGCAGCCTTTTGGCTGACCATCGCTGCTACACCAGACGGTGCCCACGGGCAGGTAACTTTCCAGCTCTCCTGTTCGCTTCCGCAGCCGGTAAGCATCGACAAAGCAAGGACACCGGCGGTGACCAACGCCGCAATACGCTTTTTCATCATTTTACTCTCCTTTTTTGTTTTGCCTTTTCGTGTGGTAGCAAGCACTTCACCGTGCTTTTGTTACCAACAAGATAACATTTCAAGCAATTTCAAGTCAACAAATTTTTTTATTTTACAAAAAAAGTTGTCTGGTAAAAAGAGCTAAATGATCACATCTGTATTTTGCTGTAGAAAACTTATTGTGCATATTGCACATCCGCTTGAATCATCTTTGTGCAGCTTAAATTCTTTCATGATGTAAAGTGTATCATATTCATAATAGAAGTCTTACTATTGTCTCCATTCATAAATAATTTCTTCGGAATCATCTTGACGTACTCTACGAACCATGATATTCTCTATCACAAATCCCACTGAACTTGTAGATTGATTGCAAATCTTCTGCAAAAGTGGTTGGTTATCACCGTGAGACCCACCACTTCAGTGAGGAAAAATCCACGAAAGAAGCTACCGCCCCGCAACACACCCGATTCATTTTGCCGCCGATTCACCCGACAAAATCCATCGCTGCGCTGCGTGGGCGGTATTTTTCTTTTGTGGGGAACGTACCTTGAAAATTTCATAAGCCGTCCGAACGTGATACCGGCTTTTCCGCCAACGCCGCTGCAAAACAGGGGCAGGAACTTCGTTCGGAGCAAACGGCGATCAACATACACGAGCAGTGGAACTCTCTACTTATTTTGCGCCTTAACAATTCGGAAACATTTGTTGAACTTGTCGGGGCGAGGCCCCTCCATCTGCTATCGCAGACCGTTCTGCCGCTTAAAAGCCCCACTGGGGCTTTCATTGCTGCGCTGCGCTTCGCAAACGCGGTCCCACCCCAAACCCTGCTCATATTCGCACCTTGCGGTGCGAAAGAACGGCGTGTCGTGCTTACATAACTTCACCGAGGAGTTATCGAACAGACAGGAGGTACAATGACCAAAACGAATGTTCAACCGATTCCTAGCAATTCCCAGCACCACGACACGCCGAACAACAAAACAAATAGAGAGCAGACCGTTCTTCTTTCACACACCCATTAAATAATTTTCATGAATCTGCTTGACGAATATTACGGCTAGTGATATATTTATTACAGTAACCGTAACAAGGAGGCAAACCATGCGCGATAATGCAAAAGGTGGTGCGCTTACAGAAGTCACCTTTTATATTTTGCTTTCTCTTTATACGCCAAAACACGGATACGCTGTTATGCAGTTTATTGAAGAAAAAACATACGGACGGCTTTCCCTAGGCGCAGGCACTTTATATGGAGCATTAAACTCTTTGCAGGACAAGAAGTGGATTGAACCTTATGGCGATAGTGAGGGAAGAAAAAAAGAATACCACATTACAGCACAGGGAAAAGAAATTGCAGAAAAAGAGCTTGCAAGACTAAACGAACTTGTAGCATTGCAAGTGAAATTATTGGAGGTGCAGTATGAGTAAAAAATGTTATCGCTTCTTTGGTGGATTGCTAAATGCACAGGCAAAATGGTTAAACAAAATGTCCGAAAAAGGCTATCGACTTGTCCGGACAGGGAGGGTGCTCTATGAATTTGAAGAATGCAGTCCTGATGAAGTGACCTATTGTGTAGAGTTTATCGGAGAAAAATCAAAAGAGAATGCAACGGACTACGCTGATTTTTTGGAGGATATGGGCTACAAGGTATTTTCAAGAATATCAATCTAAACTATTCTGTCGGAAAAGTTCGATTGCGTCCATGGGCGGAAATGGG
>ENA-OQCQ01000078-OQCQ01000078.1-human-gut-metagenome-genome-assembly--contig:-NODE-78-length-11522-cov-1.228697_pt1 | contig 11522 bp, 11 predicted proteins | sample MGYA00242761_ERZ504585 | MGnify/ENA primary metagenome ERZ504585 (study PRJEB26092, sample SAMD00036343) | human gut metagenome | host: Homo sapiens | study: EMG produced TPA metagenomics assembly of... | reverse complement strand
ATCTTTTGCTGTCTTTTACTACTTTTTCTATCTTTTGCTGTTTTTCTATCTTTCTCTGTCTTTTTCTATCTTTTTTATCTTCTTCTATTTTCCAACCTTCACAACCTCTTTTGCACCCTTCATCTGCTGTTTTTCCAGTCTGCCTTCGTGAATTCCATCCTGCCGCAGTACGGCTCCTGCTGTTCTCCAGAGACATTCCAGATCCATTTTGAGCTGGATATGGTGCACATAATATCCATCCAGTTCAGCTTTTTGCCGGATCGGCAGCTCATCCCGTCCATGGATCTGTGCCCATCCGGTAAGACCCGGACGGACGCTGTTTGCGCCGTACTGCTCACGCTCCACAAGGAGGTCATACTGATTCCAGAGTGCCGGACGCGGGCCAACCAGCGCCATATCGCCCTTCAGGATATTAAAGAGCTGTGGCAGCTCATCGAGGGATGTTTTCCGGAGAAACCGTCCGACTCTTGTGATGAAAAGATCGGGATTATTCAGCATATGGGTCGGCATATCATGTGGGGTATCGATACGCATCGTGCGGAATTTATATATGTAAAAATACGTGCCGTTCTTTCCTGCCCGCTTCTGCCGGAAGAAAATCGGTCCCGGCGAATCGAGATGGATCGCTATGCCAAGCAAAATCAGCAACCACGACAGTGCTGCCGTTCCAACCAGTGCAAGCAGCCGGTCCAGCAGATTTTTCAGATACATTTGATAAATTCCAGATTCCCTCATGTTTTCTTCCCCCTATTCTTTCACCGACTGGTTACTTTTCCGGCCTTCTTTTTCTTTTCCATAGCCGTACTTTCCGTAACCATAACCATATTTTCCGTAGCCATAACCGCCATAGGTGCTGTATCCGTAGCCTGTCGCACCCTCCGGCACGCCGTTCAGTACATAGCCGCAGACCGGAATTTGCGAATCCTCGAAGAATTCCAGTGCCCGCTGTACTTCACGGTCCTTGGTAGTTCCCTGGTGTACGACAAGAACTGCAGAATCTGCGATTCCGCCCAAAAGGGATGCATCCGACAGTACTCCGCACGGCGGCGTATCAATAATCAGAAGATCCGCATCCTCTTTCAATTCTTCGATCAGCGTTTTCATCCGCGCGGAACGCAGCAGGCCGGCCGGATTTTGTGTACTTCCGACACCCGGCAGAATTTTCAGCGACAGATCCCGATAATCGGTAAGTGCCTCATCCAGGCTGATCTGTCCTTTCAGCACTCCTATGATTCCACGTCCCTTCCGCTCGGAAAGTCCGATACACTTCAATACCGACGGATTTCGCAGATCTCCGTCCAGCAGCACTACGCGGTACTTCTTCTTTGCGAATGCTTCTGCGAGATTCACGGCAACGGTTGTCTTTCCCTCTCCCGGCACAGAGCTTGTCACAAGCAAAACAGGACAGTCGGCTTTTCCAAGCCCGTCCTCTGTTCTTGTCCGGATGAGCTGCATTGCTTCTTTGAAGGAATCCGGCACTTTGGGGTTACAGATCGTGATGGTCTGTTCTTTTACGTTGCTTCGTTTCTTGATTTTCGCCTCCGGCAGATTTCCAAGGAACGCTGCGTTCGTCAGCTTTTTCACGTCATCTGCCTGGCGAATTGTTTTTCTTGTTCTCACATAGATGAAGACCAAAAGCAGTGCAACGGCAAGTCCCGCCGCTGCTCCGATCATTCCGGCATGTACCGCATCCTGGCTGTTGATCGGGGATACCGGTACGCCGCTGTCGTCTACCACCGTCAGCGTTGTCGCACCGATTATGTACTCTGCTACCTCCGGATAATTGGTAATGACGGACTGAAGTACGCGATATGCCGTATCCGGTGAAGAATCTTTTACGCGAATTGTGAACAGGTTGGTGTTTTCCATCACGCTCGCCTCAATTTGGGATGTCACTGCTCCCACCTGAAGATCCCGTGCTACAACATCCTTTAATACACCGCTTGTTACGATATAAGGAAAGGTTTTTCCAAGCTGCTGCGCCGTCACATTGTCATAATAGGAATAGCCGACCGCGCGGTTTGATCCGACCACAAATGAGGTGTATGCCTCATACATGGGCTGATACCGCAGCTTTGCCGTCAGAAAGGAGCCGCCTCCCATGAGGATCACAAGAATCAGCACGCCCAAAAAGAATTTTCGGAATGCCTGGAAATATTCTGCCAGAAAGGCGATCAGATCGATTTTCTCCGGTTCCGCCGAATAGGTTTCATACGTTTCTCTGCTCATGCTCTTTGCTCCCTCTTATCGTTCTGCCCTGCTGTAGGTGCGTATCCATATCCATAACCGTAGCTGTTGCCGATCCGCTCACCGAATCCCGGGTAAACATTTTCCAAATACACAGCCGATCACTTTTTCCTCTTTCTGGTTCAATGCATCAATCGCATCGTTGATATCCCTCGTCAGTACGCCGTCCTGCCGCACGGAAAGAACTGCCGCATCGGCATACTCTGCAAGCTCTTCTGCATCCGCCGTCATTCCCATCGGCGGCGTATCCAGAATAATGTAGTCCATATTGGTCCGGCATGTCTCCAGAATCCGGTGGAAAATCTCACCGCCGATTGCAAGCGACGGCTCTTCCAGACGATTACGGCAGATTCCGGTATATACGTTGGTATCCTTGTGTTTCTCAAAAACGCCGGATGCCGACTCTTTTCCGAGGACAACCTTTCCGAAATCCTTTCCGTCTTTTTCCGGAATCTCAAAGATTTTATGTAACGCCGGCTGTCGGAAATCGCAGTCCAAAAGCAGTACACGGTTCTGCTCTTCTGCAAGAGCAAGCGCCAGATTTGCCGCAAGGGTCGATTTTCCTTCATTTTCCGCCACACTGGTCACCAGCAGCACTTTTCCGCCTTTTCGGTCCAGACGCCCCCGCACACGCGATGCAATACGCTTTAAGGATTCCACATACAGAAAGCTCCGCGCCGGATTGGTAATCAGCATGGAGCTGTTTTTCTTCTTCTTTTCGTGATACACAACGCCCAGCAGGTCCGCATCGATTTTGCGGGTGAATTCTGCCTCATTTTTGACGGTATCCCGCAGAAAGGAAAAGAGTCCGATGAGTGCCGCCATAGCAAGGGCTGCCGCAAGAAATGCGGTCGCGGCATACTTTTTGGTCGGAATCTGGTTCGATGGCACACCGGAAACCTGCGGCTGCTGCAGTGTCTCCAACACTACATTCGGAATAATATAGTCGGAAATGCTCGTATAATTGTTCAGTACCGACTTTAAGATCCGAAATGCCATTTCCGGCGAATCTGCGGTCACAGACAGCTCCATCAGATTGGATTCCGGCACAATGGAAGCATTCATTTTTGCCGGAAACGAGGACAGGCTGAGCTCCTCCATCACTTTTTTCTTCAAAATCGTATTTTCCAGAATTGCTTCAAATTTCTGTGCCATCTCATATGTGGCCGACAGGCTCGATGCCGCATTGGCATCCACCCCGCGTCCCATAACGGCAAATGTGGTTTTTACCGTATACCGGTCTTTGTGTACGGTCGCCATCACAGTATAGGTTATCATTGCCGCCGAACAGGCAATCAGAAGGATGACCCACCAGTTTTTTGCAATGTCGCACAGGATACTTCGGAGATCCCAGTCTGTTTTGCTGCTCTGCCCGTTTCCTGTTCTGTCGTATTCTCCCATCTGGATCCCCCCTATTCGTTTACACAGACGATCAGGCGGACGGAGCTTGTCTGCCCATCCTCCGCTGTCGCAGTGTATGTCACTTCATAAACACCCGCACTGCCGGTATCGACCGGATTGTCAATGGAAAACTGATTTTCTCCCAGAAGCTCTTCTTCATACGAAGCTGCATGAAGCGCACCGTCTTCTCTCTTTTCATACAGCATCTGATCCACACTCACGCTTTCCAGATATGCCTGCGGATCAAATGGCTGCTGCAGATCCAGATGAATCAGGTAATCGCTCAGGGTAATCTGCGGCCTTCCGTTCTCCTCTGCCGGATCGTAGAGTTCTACTGTCACCGGAAGACTTGTCACATCTCCGGCGCGGTTTGCAACCGAATATGTCACGTGGTACAGTCCCGGTGTACTGCTGATCTCATCCTCGTAAGAAATCCGGATGCGGTCGGTAATCGTTCCGTCCAGGCAGTCCTCCGCGGAAAGTCCCTCTGTCAGATCATCTGCATTCAGGCTGAACCGCAGCGGGCGATCCAGGGAAAAGACCGGTGAGGTGTAATCGTTATACACCAGTTCCCGCTCCGCATGCGTAACGTGGTTATCGGAATCAAAGGCGACGATACTGATTTTCCGCCGCCCTTTTTCCACAAAATTCGAAATATGTTCCACAGCAAGAGAACTCGTCACATCGCCGTCTTTTTTATCGTAAGCAGTTACTCCGGCCAGAAGTTCTGACTCCTCTGCATGGATGCTGGCAGAAATCTCACTGTTGTCCATCGTAATTTCCGGCCCTTTTCCGTCTTTTCCCGTCTGCTGCCGCACCAGACACCCGCCAAAGGCAAGTGTGGAAGCCAGAAACAGAATGAGAACTGCCGCTCTCGTTTTGTGCATATCAAAGATGCTCCTTTCGTTTCTGTAACGCCATTCTTCCTGTTTTTAGAGGAACCAGCGTCTTTTCCGTTTTCGTTCCGGGGACGGTTCATAGAAAATCTGACGGTCCTCCAGGATTCTTCTCGGATTCACTTTCACTAAAAGCTGTGCATACGCTTCTCCATACCGCTCCTCCAGAAACTGCCGGACTGGCCGCATGTCCGTGGTCCGGTAATCGGCTCCGTGGGCATCGCTTGCCACACAGCCCGCAAGGCGGTTTTCCAGTAGAAACCTTGCTGTCCGCTCAGCCTCTTCTCCAAATCTTCCAAACACGCTTCCTTTGTTGATCTGCAAAACCGCGCCCATTTCCCGGAATTCGTATAGAAGCTCCGGTGTATCCTGCACGCAGAAATACCGCTCCGGATGCGCCAGCACCGGGATTTTTCCCATCGCCGGAAATTCCAGCAGCCGCTTTCTGATTCCGTCCGGCGCCATATCAAACGGCACCTCGATCAGATAATAGCGGCTCTCATGGAGCGGTATCAGCTTTCTCTCTCTGATTTTTTTCTCCAGCGGTCCGATGCTCATGATTTCCATGCCGCGCACCAGGCTGATGGGAATGTGTTCTCTGTTGATTTCCCTCTCCAGACGGTAAAATTGCTCTTCTAACTGTTCCGATTCGTAGTTGACGTATCCGTCCTCCACGCCTTCGATTCCCGTCTGGTTTGCATGCGGCGTCACCGCGAGGATACGCACCCCGCTTTGTGCCGCCATTTCTGCCATTTCAAGGGAGGTGGACAAATTCGGGGATCCGTCGTCCACTCCCGGCAGAATATGTACATGAAGGTCCGTCATCCCTGTTTTCTCCTTCGTACTGGTATTCCGGTACCATTTTCTTTACCAGATAACAGATGTCCGGACATTCGTTTTCCGCTTCCTTCGCGAGTTCCTTTATCTGCTCCCGGAATACCTTCTCGTCAAATGCAATCTGTCTGCCGATAAAAATCCGGCTGTTTTCTGTGGTCTGCATGCCCTCTTCATTCATCAGAAGTTCCTCATACAGCTTTTCGCCGGGTCGCAGGCCAATGTATTTGATCTTGATTTCTTTTTCCGGCTCATATCCGGAAAGGCGGATCATATTTTTGGCCAGGTCTGCGATTCTGACCGGATCTCCCATATTCAGGACAAAGATCTGACCGTTTTTCGCATAGGCGCCTGCCTCAAGTACAAGGCTGACTGCCTCCGGAATCGTCATAAAATATCGAATGATATCCGGATGCGTAACCGTCACCGGACCGCCGTGTTCGATCTGACGGCGGAACAGCGGAATGACACTTCCGTTGCTTCCCAGTACATTTCCAAAGCGCACTGCCGCAAACTCTGTCGTGCTGTGTCTTCCGATCAGCTGAATCACCATCTCACAGAGCCGCTTGCTCGCTCCCATGATGTTGGTCGGGTTGACTGCCTTGTCTGTTGATATCAGGATAAACTTCTTTACCTGATAATGGCTTGCTGTGCGCGCCGTTTTTAAGGTTCCAATAACATTGTTTTTAATCGCTTCATTCGGGCTGTCCTCCATCAGCGGCACATGCTTGTGGGCTGCTGCGTGAAAGACGATGTCCGGCCAGTACTTCGAAAAAATTGATTCCAGCCTCCGCTCATCCCGCACAGAACCAATCAGTACTGTCAAATTGAGATCTGGGAACTCCCATTCCAGAGATTTCTGAATCTGGTACGCATTGTTTTCGTAGATGTCAAAAATGATCAGATGCCCGACGTCGTGTCCGGCCAGCTGGCGGCAGATCTCACTTCCGATCGAACCGCCTCCGCCTGTTACCAGGATTGTTTTTCCCTTCACATAGCCCAGGATTGCATCGAGATCCACCCGGATGGGATCTCTTGGCAACAAATCCTCAATTTTTATTTTCTTTCTGATCTTTTTTTCTTCCTTCATAGCTCCCACTCTCATTCTGTTGCGTTTTTCTCCCGTATTCAGTTATCCTGTTCCTGCAGACAATCTTCCAGTAAATACAGCATTTCAAGTGCTGAACGAAAACCTGCTTTCTGTTTTCCGCAGATCAGAAATCCCTGCAGACTACAGTGCTGTCGGAACTGAATCTGAATACTGACCATACGCTCGGTTCCGGCTGGAAGCGTTGTATCCTGATTGTTCTTCATTTCATCTGTAAATTCCCACTCTTCTTTTTCCCCTTCTGAAAGGCTCCGCATACAGCTTCCTGCATCCGGCATGCCGAGCAGGTCATAAATGCGGTTCATCCGAAGCAGCATTTCTCCGTATCCCTCAAACGGAATGTCATAATGAAGCAGCGGCAGCCGGATCACTCCTTTGGAATGGCTTCCCTTCACTTCCTGAAAGCATAAAAATAATGCTGCATCTGCTGTTGTATGTACTTTTTCTCTGATTGTTTCTACTTCTCTGTTCATATTTCTCTCCATATGATATTTATTTCTTTTATGGTAATTGTTATATGTAATAATTATTTTTGGAATATTATACCAAATCAATCTCGCATCGTCAATCTTCTCTGCCTCCTTTTCTTTCGATTTTCTTTTGATTTTCCTGTTTTTTTCTTCTGCTTTTTCTGTCTATCGTTCCTTTTTTTACTTTTTTCGCCCCTTTCTGCCATACGGTGTCACTTTCTGTCGAACGATTTTAACAGAAGTCCGTCAATTCGGCTTGAATGAGATTCTGTCACTGTGTTAAACTACACTTTGTATTTTTATGATGTTTGCTGTAATGCTCTCCTCCTGCTTTTATTTTGTACCCTATCATGTTTCTTTGCGCTGGACAACCGCTTCGACTTGAACGGCTGCACTTCGACGCAAACGGTATACTTTCCCGGAGGTGTTTTTCTTGTATTCCAAATTAATATTCCCACTCGATCCAAACGATTCTGTTCTGCTCGAAATTCCAGTCATTATCTCACAGGGTGTTTCCCAAAAATACCGGCTGGCGCTCGACGACCTGATTTACGTTGAAGCCTGCCAGCACCGACTGATTCTCCACACCATTCAGGGAGATTTTACAACCCGCTGCACATTTGCCGACCTGACGGTCTGCCTTACACCAAGTGATCGTTTTTTCCACGGCGGAAAAGGTCTGCTGATCAACTTTGCCCACGTTTCCCTTGTACAGGTAACTGGCGAAGTTCTGCTGAAAAATGGGCAGATCATTTTCTGCAGCCGCCGGCGAAGGCGTGAGACCCGGGAAGCCTTCCTGGTCTACGCCGGAGCAGGAAAGTTTTCCTACGAAACGATATAAAAAAACAGGAGGGCTGCCGCACGAAGAAAAATTTCCACAAAATATAGATTTTGTAGTGTTTTCGCTTCGTGCGACAGCCTCTCCTGTTAATATATGTTTTTGCTTAATGCTTGTCTGCTGCAAGCTCCATTCGAGCTGCAAACTGTGTATAAAAATCTGTATTTCCGTCATACGGAAGCAGATAAAACAGCTTCAGAATGTTCATGCTGATCTGCTGCCGGAATGCATCGTCCTCGCTTTCGCGCGCCGCATTCTGTTTTTCCTTCAGATAATAATGCCATTTTGTCGTAAAGGCTTCGTATTTCCCCAAGCTCCGGCGTATCGAGCCAGCGGCGGACCTTGACCTTTGTCTTGTTCTCCTTCGGACATTCGTTCACCTGAAGGAAATAAGAAAATGTTCCATCCTCATACAGCCGACCCAGCGGAAACATCCGACAGAAGCCCGGGCGTGCATCGTGGATGCTGCAGCGGCCTTCTTCATTTAAAAAGCTGCACCGGTCTGACTGCTCTGTCATCTTCAGATGTGGCAGAATAACACCGTCCACGACACGAAGCGCCACGTTCCCAGCCAGCAAAATCTCTTCCATCGTCTTTCCCAGCTTTTTCTCCAGGCGGTAGACATCCATCGGGTCGAGTACAATCGAATCTCCCATCCCATGACAGCAGGCGGAGCATCCGCGGCAGTCGTCGCAGCCCACTTTACAAGATCATTAGCTCCGTATCGTTTTCCATCTGAAATTTTATCTATCTCTACATTTCGTTCCTATTTTTCTTCCTATCTTTTCTCTTAATCCTTGCTTTTGGTCTCTTCTCTCGATCTTTGCTTTTAATCCTTGCTTTTGATCTTTGCTTTTGATCTTCGCTTTTGATCTTTGCTTTCGATCCTTGCTTTCGGTCTTTTCTCCCGATCTTTATTTCTTCCTCACATTTCTACTCCCACAACATGCAGTACCTCGTCCTTTACCTGGAATTTGATTTCCATTCCCGCAAAGGAAAGTCCGTAGACGCGTTCTTCGCTGTTCTGATACGATGGACGCGGATCCTGCTCCAGCACTTTTTTCAGCGCCGCACGGTGGTCTGCCGGAACCTTTTCCAGCAGCTCGTCCGGAATCTCAACCGGAATAAAGTATTCTTTCGTCTTTTCCGTAAAGCTGCCAAGTGCCTCCACGTGACTGTCTACATGCGGCAGATACGGTTTGATATCCAGAATCGGTGTGCCGTCCATCAGATCTGCTCCCGTAAGGTGCAATACCGGACCAAGCGACGGATGCTGCTCCACATATTCCAGCTTTACCGAAGAAAGACCGATCGGATTCGGACGGAACGGCGAACGCGTAGCAAATACGCCGACACGCTTATTTCCGCCAAGCCGCGGCGGCCGCACCATCGGAGACCAGGTATCCCGCACGGCTTCCGAAAACTCCCAGATCAACCAGAGATGGGAATATTCTTCCAGCCCCCTCAGTGCATTTGCATCGCGGAACTCCGGTTCAAAAACGATCGTACTCTTTAGTTCTTCGATCAGTCCGCTCTGCCTCGGAATCCCGAATTTTTCCGGGAAATCCGTGTGGATTCGGGCGATCACCTTCATTGCAATTTCTTCTGCCACGTTTCTTACTCCTTTTCTTTCCTGCATCTTCTCTTCTATTTCGCATGGCTCTGAATCATTACCATATGTTTTATCTTAACATTTTGTTTTTGAAAAGTCCACCATGCGCATTCCCCTTCGCCGACTCCCCTGCGGATACTACACGTTACGGGTCACGCAGAGCCTGCCAGACGGTGACTTATACTCCAAGCTCCCGCATGCTTTTCAGCAGCTCCTCGATCTGTTCTGCTGTTTCCTTTACTTTCTCTTCCATCCCGATCAGTTCCCTGCGGTACATCTGTTTTTTCTCCGTCACATCCAGCGCATGTACCGTCTGGACCAGAAATGTTTCTGCCTTTGACTGAAGCTCTTCCGGCAGATGTGTCTCTTTCAGACGGTTTCGAAAGCTTTCCAGATCCTTTCCTGCCGCTCTTAAATACTGATTCATATGAAGCCCCGTGTGGCGCATCCTTGCACGCCCCTCGCTTCGCACCCTGGCATACGTTTTCTGGCTTTTTGCTGCATACAGTGTCATCTGTACATACATCAGGCTGGTCAGTGCCTTTTCTCCTGTCATTGCAGTTTCGTACAATTCTTTTTTTACTCTTTGGCTGCTCATACATTCCTCTCTCTCCGCCACGCTTCTTTCGCTGGCAACGGATGGCAGTTCATGTTTGGTATTCAGGAGTCGAAGGATAAAAAAAGACTCCTATCATGACATCTGCCACAATAAAAGTCTTGCGTTCTCATTTGATACGGATGTTTCTCAACATCGGCTGACGGTTTCAAACCCGCACGGGATGTTTTTATTTCAGATCCCGCGGCGTTTCGCTACTCCCTTTTATTTGTTGAGATGAATCTTAGCACACTTATTGCTAAATTGCAAGCATATTTTTTGCATATCATGCATGATTTCATGCATCCTATTATTTTTGACGGTGTTTCTTCCTATATAAATGGAATGCCGGAAAGCATACGGTTCCCACCATTAAAATAAGGAAAACCACATCCGCATATAGCTTCACATATTCTGCCGCCTGCTCCCATGCAGCGCCGACCGCTGCACCGATGCCAACCAGAAGAAGATTCCAGACCGTACTCCCGACTATGGTATATAGCAGAAATCCCGGCATCTTCATCCCCGCCATGCCGGCCGGAACCGAGATGAGACTTCGGATAATCGGAATGCATCGGCCGAGCAGCACAGCCCGCTGCCCCTTTTTCTGAAACCAGGCAATGGTCTTCCAGGCATCCTCTGCCCGAAACCCCAGAAGCTTCATCGGCCGGCTCTCGAGCAGCTCGGCAAGCCCTTCCGGGCTGACGAGGGTTCCGGCTCCGTACAGCACCAGCGCGCCAAGCAGTGAGCCCGCCGTAGATGCCAGCACAACCCCCGCCGGGTGCAGCCGAGTACACGTTGTCAGAAAACCGCCAAAGGTCAGAATCACCTCGGAGGGAATCGGTGGAAATACATTTTCCACCGCAATCAGAATCAGAATACCAAGATAGCCAAAACGGTTGACCATATCCAGAATCACGCTCTGCAAATTTTTCTCTTCCTTTTCATTTCCGGCATAGAAACCTCTTCCCCGCAGCTGCCAGATAGCCGGTTTTCCGGTCTTATCGGTTTTCCTGCCGGAAATGCTCTTTTTCTTTCTCCTGCATTTTATGCGCCTTTTCCACGGTGCATGAATCCTTTTTGACTACTTCTTTACAATTCCGTCAGATTTTCTTCCTTTTGTTTTCATGTTCTCTTCAGAAAAGCTTTATCCCGTGTACACATTCTGGTCACAATTTTCCCGTATACTAATCTTATCAACAACAAAGGAAGTAAAAAACAACCTCCATTGTTTCTCTATAAATAAACCGGAGACGGCAAAGCATTTCTGGAAGCACGTCTCCAACGCCAACCTTTCTAATAGATAGATTTCTTTTTCATACCGCCGGGGCTTCAACCAAGTCCCGGCCTCTCTCCTTTTGGGGAGATTTTTTTTGTAACGATTCAGATCCATGCGAAATTCCGGAAAAATCGCGAATCATGCTTGCGCGAAGGAGTGCTTTTTCTGAATCGCTTCTATTCCTGCCGCATTTTTTTCTTGCACGTGACTTTTCTCTATAGTAAAATAAAATCAGTTGTTTG
>ENA-OQCQ01000076-OQCQ01000076.1-human-gut-metagenome-genome-assembly--contig:-NODE-76-length-11700-cov-1.294911_pt1 | contig 11700 bp, 13 predicted proteins | sample MGYA00242761_ERZ504585 | MGnify/ENA primary metagenome ERZ504585 (study PRJEB26092, sample SAMD00036343) | human gut metagenome | host: Homo sapiens | study: EMG produced TPA metagenomics assembly of... | reverse complement strand
TTCCCAGCTTCCGATTGTTCCATCATACTGTCCGTTCCACACCGGATACTGTTCGACCGGAAGTTTGATTTCCACGGCATTCCGATTAAAGTTCTGTACGAACACATACCGGATTCCATTCTTTTCGCGCGTTGTAACCTCCACGCCATCCGGAATCTCTTTCACCACCGATGTGACACCTGCTTCTTCTGCCAGTTTTCCGCAGAGCTCATCGTACAGACCCTGTTCAAAACCGGCACAGATCTGATATGCTTTTCCTGCGCCATACTGGTTTTCTGTCAGTGCAGGCATTCCTGCATAAAAATCTTTTCCATAAGTCATCAGCACTTCTGCTGTCGATGGTTTCACCAATTCACAGAGATTGCTGCACCGGTACGTCCGGGTCAGATGCAGACGGTTTTGCGGGACCGGAACTCCTTCGTTCCATTCCCCATCGTACAGGCCGTCAATCTCCATGCTCCGAAGTCCCATTACATCCAGCAGTCCGTGCGGCGTTCCGCCAAGGAAACAAAGATCCGTCTCATCTACAATTCCGGACCAGTACGTTGCCAGGAAAGTGCCGCCTCCGGCCACAAACTGCCGTACTTTTTCCACCCATCCTTCCCGCTGCAGATAAACCACAGGCGCTGCCACGATCTGATAGTCCGAAAGGCCCTGCGTTTCATCGATGACATCAACATCCAGGCCGAGTCTGCGGAAGGCGCGGTATGATTTTTCCACGGTTTCTTTGTAAAACAGGCCCTGATTCCGTGGCCCTGCCGCATCTTCCAGTGCCCACCGGTTTTCGGTGTCATAAATCACAGCCACTTTCGGACTGCAGATGGCACCGGAAAGTTCCTGCATCTGCGCCAGGGTTTCTCCTACCTTTGTCACTTCCCGGAATACACGGGTGTCATCTCCTCCATAATGGTCTATCACCGCTCCATGAAACTTTTCGGAAGCTCCACGACTCTGGCGCATCTGGAAATACAGGACGCTGTCTGATCCGTGCGCCACGGCCTGCATGGATGCGGCATGCAGCATGCCCGGCTTTTTCAGTTTGCTGACCGGCTGCCAGTTTGTTGCGGACGGACAGCTCTCCATCAGATAAAACGGCTTTTTCTGGATACTGCGCATGATATCATGCTGCATCGCCGTATCTGCTGCCGTAACTGCTTCCGCTTCTTTGTGCCAGGTCGGATAATTGTCCCAGGAAACAAAATCAACAATGTCGGCAAACTTGTGATAATCCAGTCCCTTGAAATCATACATCATATTGATGGTCGTAGGCTGTTTGGCACCGGCATCCCGCAGCGCGCTGATCTCCCATTTCACAAAATCGGCTGTCTGATCTGTTACAAATCGTTTCCAGTCCAGATTCAGTCCGTGCAGCGATGCGTCTCCTTTTGGCGACGGACTCTCCACCTGATCAAAACTCTGGTATGTATGACTCCAGAACGCCGTGTTCCATGCATGGTTTAAGGCCTGTAAACTGCCATATTTTTGTTTTACCCAGTTCCGAAATGCCTCCTGGCAGAGCGGACAATGGCACTCTCCGCCTAGTTCATTCGAAATATGCCATGCAATGACACCTGGATGATCCCTGAACGCTTCTGCCAGTTTTGTATTGATCTTTCTCGTTTTTTCCCGGTACACCGGCGAGGTATAGCAATGGTTATGACGCTCTCCGTACAGATTTCTCTGCCGCATCGCATCCATGCGGAGTACTTCCGGATATTTCTGTGCCATCCAGCGCGGTCTTGCCGCTGTCAGTGTAGCCATCATGACAGAAATTCCATTTTCATACAGGCGGTCTACCATTTTTTTGAGCCATTCCAGATCAAACACGCCTTCTTCCGGCTCCAGGAATGCCCAGGAAAAGATGCCGAGGGAAACTTCATTTATTTTCGCTTTTTTGAAATACGCAAGATCCTGTTCCAGAATTTCCGGATATTCCAGCCATTGTTCCGGATTGTAATCTCCGCCATGCAGAAGTTTTCCAAAATTTATATTCTGTCTCATGAAAATCTCCTTTTATTCTCAAATGCCTCGGAATGTAAAGGTAAATTCCAGTTTCTGGTCAACCGGAATCAGGTATTCCGGATGGGTCTGTGCACCCCAGCTGTCGTCTCCTCCGACACCCATCTGCTGTTTTGCCACGCGCACAACGGTGTAATGTACCTGCGGCAGTTCATACGGATGCATCGCATTTTCCAGCTCGTGCGGTGTGTACGGCAGTGCGGAAAATTCCATCTTGTCGCCGCTGAACATCATACCACGGCCCTTGCGGTTCGTCACGGTTGCCAGCGTACACCAACCTTGTTGCCGCACTCCTGCGGAACGAGATATTTCGCCATATTGTCTTCGACTTTATTCTTATAAACGCCAAGCTTTGCTCCGGCGCAGCGGTCCACATACGTCTCCTCCGGTCCCATGCCATACCAGGTAACGTGGTCGTAATCGGCATCCAGCTTGAACATCACGCCGAATTCCGGCATATCGCCGAGCTCTTTCACCGGATCATACGTCAGCGTCGTCTGAATGCTTCCATCGCCGAAGACACGGTAGGTCAGACGGCACTCACTCGCCGGTGTGGTCGGCATTACATAGCGGTAGCTGACTTCTGCGCAGTCCTCGTGTACTTCGATTTCCGGTGCATACAGTCCCGGATAATGGCTGCCGTTCGGATATTTGTGGGACAGATACATCGAAGCAATCTTCCACTGGCTGTAACGCATCGGCATCAGGCTTCCGCAGTCATTGTCGATCGGCGCACGCCAGAAGTTCGGTTTCGGAATCATTTTGATCATCTCAACGCCGCCGTAACGGTACGATACGAGTCCGCCGTTCAGATCGGAGAACATCACATCGAAATTCTCGCCGCGCACACCAAAATCATGGTTGGAACGGATCACTTCAAATTTCGCCGGTTTTTCTGCTTTCGCTGGTGCTTCCACTTCATAAACGCCCTGTCCAAATGCAACTTCATGGCCGCGCTTGCCCCATACGGTATCTTCTTTCAGGCGGAAGGAAACGGTCACCGCATACTCTCCCGGAAGTGTCTGTACCGCGATCGGCAGCTCCACCGTTTTTTCCGAAAGCGGCTCCACCGAAACTTCCATCGGCACTTCTTTCAGTTTCTTTCCTTCTTTTTCGAGAAGTACTACGCATGCAAATGTATCGGTATTCACAAACAGGTTTTTATTTTTTACAACCGCCTTGTCTTTCTGCACGTCAATAGAAATATTCTGATAGCAGAATTTTACTTCCTGCATCTTCGGAGACGCGTCGCGCTCGCCGCCGTATACGATACCATTTCCACTGAAGTTATATCACACGGATGGTCGTCAAAATCACCGCCGTACGCCTGGAACTCTTTTCCGTAGCGGTCTTTTTTATAAATCGACTGATCGATATAGTCCCAGATAAAGCCGCCCTGGAACATTGGCTCTTCCTCGGTCAGATCCATATATTTCTTCATCGCGCCGCAGGAATTTCCCATGGCATGGGCATACTCACAGCAGACGTACGGTTTTCTGCGGTCTTTCGCTAAAAATTCCCGGATCTCGTTGACCGTGGTGTACATCCGGCTTTCCATATCGCTGGTGTCGTTGTATCTGCGGTCATCGTTCACTCCCTCATAATGGACAAGGCGGGTCGGATCCATCTTCCGGTATAACTGAGACATTTCAAAAATAACCTTTCCGCCGAACGATTCATTTCCGCAGGACCAGATCAGAATCGCCGGATGGTTTTTGTCTCTCTGATACATCGAGTTGACACGGTCCAGCATGCAGTCCATCCACTCCGGGCGGTCGCATGGTACAACACCGGAGAAATCTCCGTTTCGTACCGCATCCGTATCTCTCGTTCCATGGGACTCCATGTTGCACTCCGCGATCATGTAAAGACCGTATTCATCGCACAGATCATAAATGCCGACCGCATCCGGATAATGGCAGGTACGGATTGCATTGATGTTGTTCTGTTTCATCGTTGTCAGGTCTTTGATCAGCTCTTCTCTCGAAACGACACGGCCGGATACGGAGCTGAACTCGTGGCGGTTGACGCCTTTAAAGACAATGCGTTTTCCATTCAGCATCATGATGTGGTCTTTCATCTCAAAGCGGCGGAATCCGACTCTCTGCGGAATCAGTTCCTGCACTGTTCCATCCTCTGCGGTGACTTCCAGCAGAAGATCATACAGCACCGGTGTCTCTGCGGACCACAGTTCCGGGTGATCGACTTTCAGAACAAACTGTGTTTCCCCATCCAGCACACCTTCGGTGCTTTGCAGTGCCGTTCTGTCTTTTGACAGGATAATTTTTACTTTTCCTTTTCCGATCGTTTTCGTATCAATGACCAGATCTGCCTTCGTAAACGTATCATCCAGCAGCGTCTGTACTTTCAGATCCGAAACGTGAACCTCCGGAATCGTGTACAGATACACATCACGGTAAATACCGGAGAAACGGAAGAAATCCTGATCCTCGCACCAGCTTCCGCTCGTCCATTTGAAAACCTGCGCAGCCAGTTTATTTTCGCCCTCTTTCAGATACGGGGTCAGTTCAAACTCGGACGGAGTAAACGTATCCTCGCTGTAGCCAAGGAACGTTCCGTTCAGCCATACGGCAATACCGCTCTCTGCTCCCTGGAAGGAAACAAAAAGCCGTTTTCCTTTCATCTGATCCGGCACTTCAAAATATTTCACATAGGAAGCCGTCGGATTGAACCGCTCCGGAATCTCGCCCGGCTGGATTTCTTCTCTTCCTTCCCACGGATACTGCACATTGGCATACTGCGGTGCGTCGTATCCCTCCATCTGGATATGCGCCGGCACGCGGATATCATCCCATTTTGTGCAGTCATACTCCGGTGTCTCAAATCCCGGAATCGTGCTCTCGTAGTTCTTTGCGTAGTGGAATTTCCACAGTCCGTTCAGACTGTGACGGAAGTTTTCCACATGCTGCTCCATTTCTTCCACCGATCCATAATACCTGTGATCGGAATGCGCCGGTACCCGGTTCTCTCCATAATACGTCGGGTCCTTCACTTTTTCATACTGAAATACACCCATTTTTATTTTCCTCCTTCTGGAATTTTATTTTCTTTGATCTTTTGAAAAAAGGTGGATATTCATCCAAATATCCACCTTTTCTGTTCGATTCTTTTTCTTATTTTACAGCACCTGTGATACCTTCTGTAAAGCTCTTCTGGAAACAGAAGAAAATGATTGCTGTCGGGATCGTACAGATGAATACGCCGAGCATCAGCACGCCATAATCTACAGTGTAGCCGCCGAGCAGGTTCGCTACCAGCATCGGCATGGTGATGGATTCATTGTTCTGTAAGATAACCTTTGGCCACAGGTAGTTATTCCATGCATTCATGAAGGTGATGATTGTTGCTGCCGCATACGTCGATTTCATGGTCGGCATATACATGCGGAAGAAAATTCCTGTCTCGCTTAAACCATCGAGTCTTGCCGCTTCGATAATATCGTGCGGGAAAGAACGGGAAGCCTGACGGAACATCATAATCATAAACGGAGTGGAAATCGAAGGAAGCATAAATGCTGCCATTGTGTTGACCATTTTCAGCTGTGAAAACATACGGAACATTGGGATCATGATTGCTGCGAACGGGATCATCATCGCAGTCAGAAGTACGGTGAAGACCGCATCTTTCGCTTTGTCATGATAAATTTCAAATCCATAACCTGCGATTGAGCAGACCAGAAGACAAAGAAACGTCAGTACCGTTGCATTCCGGAACGAGTTCCACAGTGCAAGGCGCAGGTTCTGCTGCGCAATCAGCGCTTTAAAATTGTCAATCAGATACGTACCCGGAATCAGTTTTCCGGCAATGACATCAATACTTCTGTTTGTAGACGCGCAGAACATATAGTACAGCGGAAATACAGAAAGGATGGATGCTACGGTTAAAATCAGATACATGAAGAATTTCTTTGTTTTTCCCATTATCGCTCGTCACCTACTTTCATCTGAATCAGGGCCAGAATGGCAACCATAATCAGGATCAGGATGGACATTGCTGCCGCATAGCCAAAGTTCGGACTCTGTACAAAGGACATATTGTAAATATAATGAGACATGGTCATGGTCGATTTTCCAGGACCTCCGTTTGTCAGGTTCAGGGACTCATCGAACAGCTGCAGGGTACCGTTGGTAGAGGTAATCGTAGTCAGCAGGATCATCGGCTTCAACAGCGGAACGGTGATCTTGAAGAAGGTCTGCAGCGGGCTTGCGCCGTCGATTTTGGCTGCTTCATAGATTGAATATTCAATGTTCTGCATACCGGAGAGATAGAATACCATGTTGTATCCCGTCCATCTCCAGATCAGGGCGATGATGATAACCGCACGGGCTGTCCACGCATTGGAGAACCACATGATCGGCTCATGCCGAGGCCGCGGAGAACGGTGTTGATAAAACCGTCGTTTGCGAACAGGGAACGGAAAATCATCGCGTAAGATACGAGAGATGTTGCGCACGGCAGGAAAATGCAGGTACGGAACAGTCCCTTGAAACGCAGATCTTTGTTGTTCAGCATCGATGCAAACATCAGGCCGAGGATCAGCATGATCGGCACCTGAATAATCAGATAAAAGAAGGTGTTGCTTAAGGTCTGTTTAAAGGTCGGGTCTTTTAAAATACGGGCATAGTTTGCAAATCCGTTGAATTTCAGGTTGATGCCCATACCTGTCTGTAAAGACAGGATGAATGCCTGAATCATCGGATAAAGCTCATCCATGCGATCAGGATCGTTGCCGGCATCAGGAAAGCCCAGCCGGTAAGATTCTGTTTTCTTTCCAAGTTCATTCCTTTTTTCTTCTGACTGCTCATGGAATCTTCCTTTCTTTTTTTTACCTGGCGTGTGTTTGAAAAAATCTTTTTGCAGACAACATTTCATGTTCTCCTGCAGAAATCATTTTTCAAACACACACCGCATAGATACAGAACGGGCCTGCTTCTGTCTGTCCAGGAAGCAGACCCGTTTCTTATCGTCCTACTTTTTTATGTATTGCAGGATATCAGCCACCCATGTTGAACTCTACAGTTTCCTGTGCGGTCTGAAGTTCGCTGTCCATATCTGCTCCTGTCTGGATGATATTGGAAAGTGCGGTTCCGACAGCATCACGTGCATCGTAGTAGAATGCTCCAGTGATGTTGGATGGAGTCTTGGTTGCGAAATCAACGATCTTTGCGTAAACCGGGTCATCGCTGAAGAATGCAACTGGCTGTGCATATGCTTCGGAATCTCCTGCCGGTGCCCAGGTTGCCAGAGCGCCTTTTGCGATGATATCATCGTAAAGAGCTGTGCTGCCTGCGAAGGTAGATTTCATAAAGTCAATGGCAAGATCCTGTTTTTTGCAGTTGGAAGAAATTGCCCAGGAAGAACCACCGTTGTTGGAGTAGTTGGTTGCTCCGTCAACGCCGTCCAGTTTCGGCATATTGGTGATTGCCCATTTGCCGGACTGATCTTCATTTGCTGTGATGGAAGCCATGATCCAGCATCCGTTGATAACGCCTGCTGTAGTTCCGTTGTTGATGGATGCGATGTACTGATCCCAGTCAGTAACCTCTACAAGAGTGCCATCTTTTACCATCTGGCTGTAAATCTCAAGGATTGGTTTCAGTGCTTTGTTGTCTACGATGTTGACAGATCCATCTTCGTTGAAAAGGGACTCACCGCAGGACTGCAGCATTTCCATAACAAGGTCCGGAGATCCGGCCTGAGATGTCAGGATTGGCTGGCCTGTTTTCTCTTTGACAACTTTTGCTTTTTCCATAAAGTCATTCCAGGTAATGTCTGTGAAATCATCTACGGTAAAGCCTGCCTCTTCCAGCATATCGGTACGCAGGCACTCGATCACAGCGCCATTGTCAAACGGAATTCCGTAGTTCTTTCCATCCAGTGTAGAGTAAGCAACTTTTGCGGATGAGAATTCGCCAAAGTCGATACCGGAATCGGTCAGATCTGTGAAAATGTCCGGGTAGTTGGTTGCATATTTCTGGAAGGAGTTGTCCTGCATCAGGAAGATATCCGGCAGAGTACTTAAGTCTCCTGCAGAAACTGCTGTGGTCAGGCGGGTTTCAATGTCATCGGACTGTACTTCGCTGACTTCTACCTTAAAGCCTTCGTGATCCTGCGCGTAAATCTCAGCTGCTTTCTGGATCGCATAAACGTTGAAGTTCGGGTCCCAGGTCCATACGGTTAAGGTGTTGTCATCATCTGAACCACCTTCTACTACGTCACTGCTCTCTGATTTTGCAGTGGTGTCATCTGCTGCTGATGCATCGTTTCCGCCGTTGCTGGAGCTTGTTGTAGTTCCTCCGCTGGATCCGCATGCAGCCAGTCCAAGTACCATTGCTGATGCCATTACGATTGATACAATTTTTCTTCTCATATTGCACATCCTCCTTAAGATGTTATTTTACAACCTGACTTTTTCACATATATCGCCTAAAAGTCTTTTGGTTGTTTTGTACATTTTTTAGGTTTTTATCCCCTCAACATGTACAAATTATAACAACATTCTTTCGTCGGTTGTGCGCATATTCGACTCTATCCTATGCGTTTTCAACTATTTATAGATATTTTCACTTTGTTTCACCATCCTTCCTGTGTTTTTATGTCAAATTTCAACAAATTCTGCTCGTAATGTTCCGGTGCCCTCCGCCATTGCTGGGGCGAAACGCCGAGAATCTTTCGAAAATTACGATTAAAAGTGGATATTGTTGTGAATCCGCAGTGCAGTGCAATGCACTTACGGAGGCATTTGTCTTTCTCAGCTCTTTTGCACGCTGCCCGGATCCGAACCCAGTTGATATATTCCACCGGCGGCATCCGCATGGATTCCTGAAAAATACGGCGCAGATGTGTCTCACTGATGTGGCACACATCCGCAAGTTCTTCAATCCGGATGCTCTCGTGGAAATTTTCCCCGATATAATTGAGCGCAGGAAGAATCAGGGCAATGCTGGCATCATCCAGAATGGCATTCTTTTCCTGCGTCTCATCTTTTTCATTCCATCTCGCAATCTGCATCAGAAGCGCCCGCGTCAGCCCCTTTACTTCTTCCAGATAAAATTCCTCTTTTTCATCCATGCATTTAATAATCAGTTTGATCAGCTCCGCCACCTCAGGTCTGTCCTCATTTTTCGAGTAATGAGCCCTCTGGTTGATGCGGGAAATCAGCTTCTGTGCCATACGCGAATTATCCTTATACAGTTTTGTGATAAAGCCTTCCACATCAATAAACAGCCATGCCCAGGAGCACAGACTGTTTTCCTTTGAGTTTGTCGTATGTGGAAAGTTCTTTGGTACTACCGTAAATGCCCCCCCCCGTCGTACGGAATTTCTTTATCTTCCAGGACAATTGTCCCCTCACCGTAATAGCAGACGCCGATCTCCATCATATTATGAAAATGCAGGTAATCAATCTGATAACCGTAGTTCTGTACCCATTTTTCGCCCAGAAGCGCCAGCACCGGACATTTCTCCGGCGCTTCGTAGTAGCGGTATTCCATCCTGGGCTTTTTTCTTTCTGCTCATGGCCGTCCGCTCCGGTTACTCTGCTTTTTTCTGAATCATCGCCAGAAAGACCAGCGGCTCTTCCCCAAGGCAGGAAATCGCATGTCCGCTGCTGTCCTCGCAGAACGTCGTCATGCCAGCCTGTACCGGATAGGTCTTGTCATTATCCTGATACATTCCCCCGCCGGATAAGATGTGGTACGTTTCTGTCTCTCCGTGATGCTCATGATACGGAAGCTCGTCGCCCGGTAAAATTGTTACTTTCGCAAATAATGTCACCTTTCCGGAAAGACGCTCGCCCTCCAGTAATTTTTCTGTTATGTGTTTGTCTGCCATAGTTTTTTCCTCGCTTCATTTTGTATTTTCATTCACTTAATTCATCTCATCACCTGCAGAGATGTGAGAATCCTTGCTGTAAGCCCCTTCTAAGAACGCTTTCTCATCCACCCCTGCCAGATATCTTTTCAGCAAAAAAGCACAAAAATACGGAAACGTATAAATCTGCTCTCCGTATCCCATGTTACTGCCTGTAAATTTAATCCCGCAGTGGATGTCCGCATACTTTTTCCCGCTGATTAAAGTTCGTATGGATTTTGCCATTCCATTCTGTGCTTTAACCTCGACCGGAATCAGCGCATTTGCTGTCCGGACAAAAAAATCCTGCTCCAGTGAAGAATCGTCCCGTTTATAATAATACAGCCGGTAACCTGATTTTACCAGTGCTTCTCCGACAACATTCTCATAAAGCGCACCTTTGTATACACCAAGATTTTTATTGCTTCTTAAATCCACCTGGGCTTCTTCATCAAGCATGGCTACCAGCAAACCACTGTCTGCGAAGTAAAGCTTGTATTTCGTTTCATCATAATTTCCCTGCAATGGTAATTCCGGAAAATTCATACAATAGCATACATTGACCATTCCCGCATCATGTAGCCATTCGATGCACCCGCGGTAATCACGGAATCTCGCTCCTGATGCACTTTTGAAATCTGGAATTTTTTGTTATCCTTCGCAAGCTGCACCGGAATATGGTTGAATACATTTAAAATTCTGGTCTGATCCATTCCTTCCGCATATTTGCGAATGTCCTCTTTATAGTCTGCAATCAGCTGTCTCTGTACTTCCAGTGAGCCCTCAAATGTTCCCTTTTCGACAAATTCCCGCACAACAGCCGGCATTCCGCCCAGAATACAGTAGTCTAAAAAGAGTTCACTGTACACCGACATCTCCACTTCATTAAACGGCTTCAGCGTCCGCATATGTTCCAGCATATCCTCTACCGTGCTGTCATCATATCCTTTCGCCCACAAAAATTCTTCAAAATCCAGAGAAAACATTTCATAATCGGATTTATAGCCAACACTGTTGCTTTCAATTTTCCGGTAATTGATCCCAAGCATAGAGCCGCTGCAGATCACATCGAATCTGCCATCGATTTTAAAGAATTTCAGTGCAGTTGCAATCTCCGGAATTCCTGCAGCTCGTCAAAAAAGAACAGGGTCTCGCCTTCTATAAAACGTTTCGACGGGTCAATCCTGGAAATATTTTTTTATAATATCTTCCGCTTTATATCCATCGGTTGTAATCATTTTATACTTTGGTTCTTCTACAAAATTAATGCTAATCACACTTTTATAGTTTTGCTCTCCAAACCGCCGGATGGATTCGGTTTTTCCCACCTGCCGCGGTCCTTTTACAATCAACGGTTTCCGGTCCGGATTGCTTTTCCATGCACTCAGAAAAAAATCGATTTTTCGTTTTAAATAAAGCATCTCTTTCGCGCACCTCCTCTGCTTATTCTGATGCTTTTATTATATTCTTAACCGCAAATAAAAACAACTTTTTTCACAAAATCATAGGGAATTTTTCTATTCTTGTTCACATTTTCTGAGCGATTTTTTCTGTTTTTTTCACATTTTTAGAGCGATTTTACACCATTTCTTCACATTTTCCTTTTTTAGTTTATCGCGCATCAAAATAGCCCGTCCGGCAGAACGATCTTTGAAGTAGTCTTCGCACAGTGACCTCATTCCAAAAGTGAGGTCACTCTTCTAACAATAAAGGAACCGTGTATCGACATTTGTTTTGTCTGATACACGGTTTTTGCATGATAAACTTATTCTTCTGTCCTGATTAAAATTAAAAAAAGCTATCGAAAAT